>Ga0129297_10000020_pt1 | contig 85501 bp, 86 predicted proteins | sample I18A1metaG_FD_94708 | JGI IMG/M metagenome (GOLD analysis project Ga0129297, IMG submission 94708) | Lake sediment bacterial and archeal communities from Gulf of Boni, Indonesia to study Microbial Dark Matter (Phase II) - ​I18A1 metaG | ecosystem: Environmental > Aquatic > Freshwater > Lake >... | reverse complement strand
CCGCCCGGCCCTGGAGGTCATCGGCAAGCAGCAGGGGCTCTCCAGCGTCCACGGCCTGTACCTGATGGTCTTCAAGAAAGGGGTCTACTTCCTGGCGGACACCACCGTCTGCATCGACCCGACGGCCGAGGAGCTGGCGGAGACGGCGATCCTGGCGGCGGAGAAGGCGAAGATGCTCGAAATCGAGCCCACCATCGCCATGCTCAGCTTCAGCAACTTCGGCTCCGTCCAGCACCCCCTGGCACAGAAGGTGAAGAAGGCGACGGAAATCGTCAAGGATCGGGCGCCGGAGCTGGTGGTGGACGGGGAGATGCAGTCGGACACGGCGGTGGTGAGCGAGATCCTGCAGAAGAGCTTCCCCTTCGCCAGCCTGAAGGAGGCGGCCAACGTGCTGGTGTTCCCGGACCTGAACTCGGGGAACATCTGCTACAAGCTTTTGCACCACCTGGGGGAGGCCGAGGCGATCGGCCCGATCCTCATGGGGATGAACAAACCGGTGCACGTGCTGCAGCGGGGCGACGACGTGGACGACATCGTCAACATGGCCGCCATCGCCGTGGTGGATGCCCAGGGGATCTGATCCTGAAGATGCGTGAGTTGTATGAAAGGCCCGGCGGATTCCGCCGGGCCTTTGTGTTGAATTTGACAGATATTTCAAATAGCGTTATGGTTCTGGACGGGTGATGCTGCCTGAAATGGTGAACCGTTGTTCGCCTGACTGTATTTGCTGCGAGGATAATCATGAACCGGTGTCTTCAACTCGTCATTCTGCTCCTGCCGCTGCTGCTGGCCGTACAGCCCTGCCGGGCAGCCAAGGTCAAGGCCTACGTCAACAAGTTCTCGGTATCCGTTGCGGAAAACAGGGATGAGTTGAAGCACTCCTTGCAGACCCTGCTCATGTCCCGTCTGAACAGCGACGAGATACTGGCGGTCGACAGCCAGGCCGAAGCCGATATCCTCATCGAGGGGAGCTACATTGTCTTTGGCACCGTTTTCAGTCTCGACGGTCTGATCAAAACCCGCGCCGGAGCCTTCATCGACCGGGTTTTCATCCAGGGTGACAGTCAGAACGAGCTGATTCCTGCAGTCACCGACATGGCCCATGCTCTTCAGCGAGCCCTCTGGAAGTGGGATCCTACGCTGGTTGGAACGGGGGGAGGCGAGCAGGCAGCAGCCGCGTCCACCAGGGTGCCGGAACCTGCGGTCACGAGCCCTCCGGTGCCTGAAGTCAGGCCAGTGCCGAAATCTCCCCAGAAAGCCGCGCCCAAGCCCGTAGTAAAACCGGCGGCCGTTGCGGTACCTCTGCAGGCTCCTCTGCCGAAGCAGCAGAAGATCGCCGCAAAACCCTGGGAAAGCCATCGTCTCCCGGAAACGCTGAACGGCATTGCCCTCGGCAGGTCATTGGGTGATAAGGGGGTCGAGGTCTTCACCACCGGTGAGCGCTATCTGCGTTACTATCTCAAGGGGAGCACGCTGCAGTTCGTTACTGCGGTCGTGGTAGGGGCTGATGAGAAGATTGTCGGTGTGGATGTTGCGGATCTCGATCAGGACGGGGTGCCGGAAGTCTATGTATCTGTCGTGAAGGGGGGGACTCCCGCTTCCCAGGTTTACGCGCCGGAAAACAACCAGCTGAAAAAGATTGCCGGCGACATCCCTTACCTGCTGCGCGGTAGCGGCTCCGGCGACAAGGGGCAGAAGATCTATGCCCAGAAGATGACCGCTGCCGGCCTCCTCACGGGGGAGGTCTTCGAGCTGGTCAAGAGAGGGGACCGTTTTGCCGCAGAAACGCCCCTGACGCTCCCCCGGTTCGGAAACCTCTACAACTTCAACCGGTTCAGCGGGCCCAAAGGTGAGCAGTACATCGTCGTCGGCCATCCCGATGGCTACCTGCTGGTCTATGCGCCCGACGGAAAGCAGCTCTGGAAGAGCCGTGACAAGTTTGGCGGCAGCGAGCCCATCACCTGCCAGGCCGGCGGCGAGCCGGCCACTGCCGGCTGTACCCTGACCCGTTCCCAGCGTCTGCTCGTCACCAGGTCCGGCGATGTCATTGTCGCCCGCAACAGCGGCCTGAACGGCAACGGCGCCAAGGGGATCTACACGAAAAACAACGTACTGCTCCTTGCCTGGGACGGTCAGGCGTTGCAGGAGAAGATGCGTACCGGCCTGAGTCAGAATTACCTGGCGGATTTCTCCTATGACGAGCGGACCAAGGAGATGCTGCTTCTGGAGGTCGAACCGAAGGAGGATTCCAGCGGCGAACGGGGGAGCAGGGTGGTGGTGAGGACCGTCGAATGAACGGCTGCGGCGGCGTGCCCCCCATGCCGGTAAGGGCCGGAGGCACGCCGCGCAGCTTACTTCTGTTCCGGGGCCCTGAACCTGATCTCCCGTGAAAACGGCCCCACGCATTTGTTGTTCTGGCAGAGGAGGTAGTGCAGTGAGGCAGCCCCCTCGGCCCTCTTTTTCTGCCCGCATGCAAGGGTCGTAAAATCCTGCCTGATGGTCGCCTTCTGGGTGAAGTACTCCGAGTAGGCCCCGCTCTCATCGGTGCCTGCCACGTCCGGCGCCGGCATCCTGCTCTTCCCCGTCACCCTGAGGCATTTCCCCGGAGAAAACGTGAGTCGCAGAGGCCGGGTTCCGGTTGAATTGTCGGCCAGAATCTTCCACCCCCCCTTCGGCGTCATGGCGATGTCCAGGCCGAACCGGGTTTTGCTGTCCCCGGGGGTCACATCGGCCTCAAGCTGAATGTACTGGTCGTCATAGGTAAAGACCCGTTCTCCGGGGCGGGCTGCGGCGACAGCCCGTGCCGGGGGGAGAACGGCGACGGCGAGGAGGGAGCCGAGGGCCATCACCATCAGCTTGGGTCGAACGGAATACGAGTTCATGGCAGAGTCTCCCTCACGGTTGTCACGGCAGGACGAAGATGCAGACGCTCTGATTCAGACCGTCGAAGAACGACTCCACTCCCTGGGAACCCACCAGGCCGGTGGTCTGCTTGGCCTTGCTCTGCCGGTATTTTTCGAACATCTCCTCGATGCCGTAAGCACGGGCCACGTTCCTGTTGATCAGCGGCCCGTACTTGCCCAGCCACCTGATGCTGATCTGGGCCGCGGGTACGCCGTTTGCCGTCAGCCATCCCATGACCGCCTCTGCCCTGGTCCTGGAGATCCGGTCGTTGATATCCGTGGAGCCGGGAATAGACGAGCGGGCGTCAAGCTGGATCCGCTGGCTCGGGTCCTTCTGCCAGCGTACCAGAGCCTTCTTGAGCTGCTCTTCATTGTTGATCTGGATGAAGCCGTGGGAGCGGTCCCCCTTGTAGCTGTTGTCGACTTTTGCTGATCCGGTGTTGAAGCGCACGATGCCGCTGTAGTACATCCGCGAGCTTTCGGTGTAGAGGCCCGCGAACTTGTTCAGGATCTTGCCGCAGCTTTTCCGGCAGTCGAGCATCTCTTCGAGGATGAGCATCCGCTGGCGGTTGTACTCCTGGGGATCGCCGGCATACTCTTCGAGCCTGGTCTTGTACGCGCTCAACTTGCCGCAGAGTTCGCGCAGGGAGATGTTCTCCTTGGCGGCGATGTCCAGGAGTTCCTTCTGCATGTTCTCGGGGAGGAAGGTGCTGCCGACGCTCCGGGAAAACTGGTCATCCTTCTTCTCCGTGCTGGTCATCGGCACGGTTGACAGCAGCCAGTCGGTTTCAGTGGGGCAGGGGTTGGCCTGTGCGGGATCGGCCGGGAAGGGCAGGGCACTCTTCCCCGACGGGGCGACGGTTTCGACGGCCGGCTTTTTCTCGGCAGGCTTCTGACTTTTCGGGCTGATGACGTCGTAGCCCGCTCCCCAGCAGCAGACACTCAGGCCGAGTGTCAGCAGCGACGCACCTGCAAGGATACTCGCTTCTTTCATCCTCATGGTTTCCTCCTCCTCTGCATTGTATGTAAGTCGTTCATTCCTGGTATTTCAGCTTCCATATCTCACCAAGTTCCGAGTCTGTCCAGTTCAGCTTGTCCGTCAGGTAGAACGGTACCTCCCGCTGCAGGAAGACCGAGATCGGGAGCGGAGTGACCGGCTCCTTGTTCGCCAGGACCAGCGGCACCATCTGCTTGAGGAGCAGGTCGTCCTTGGAGTCGATGTAGTAGAAGATGTTCTTCCGCCTGATGGCACCCGACTTGATGAGGGTCGTGAAGATGGCTTTCTGGTTGTCGTGTTTGGCGACAATGTACAGGGAAACGTTGGGGTGAGCCACGGCATACTGCATGATACGCGGCATCTCCTCCAGGCAGACCGGGCACCAGGTCGCCCAGTAGTGGAAGATGTTTTTCTGGACTTCGTTGAAGTTCTGCTTCGGGTCGGCCAGCCTGGCTACCAGTTTCTTGACCTCCGCCTTGGTGACGGGGTTCAGCTTGAGCAGGGGCTCGCTCACCTGCTCGGACAACTCCCGGGCGTCGGCGCAGGTGGCGTAGGCGGTCCGGTCGCAGCGGCGCAGGAACTCCTTCAACCGGTTCGACAGTTCGAAGCTCAGCCGGTTGTTGGTCTGATAGTACGTCTTGGCGGCGAAGTAGCGCGCCTCAGGGAATTCCCACGATTTGTCCATCTCGACCAGTTCGAGGAAGTTCCGGCTCGCCTCCCCGTAGTTGTCCTCGTTCCAGTAGATCGTCCCCATGGACATCCGCGCGACCAGGGCGAGTCCCGGCTCGCTCTTGGCTGCCTCCAGGTAGCGGAGCGCCCGGGCGCTCTCACCCTTTTCGTAGAACTTCTTCCCGGTGGCGCTCAGGGCGACCGTGAGGGTCAGTTCCAGCCGCACTTCATCGCTTGCCGGCGACCTGACCAGCTTGGCAGCGACCTTGCCGATGTCGGCACCTCCGATGGTTCGGAATTCGAAGCTGTGTTCCCCGGTCGTCTCGTCAGAATTGACGGCAACGTCGAGATTCTTGGCGGGAAAGAGCGACGCCAGGAGTCTCTGGTTGCTGAAGTCCCGCGGTTTGAGCTGCAGCGAAAGGCGGTTGTCCTCGGTCCTGAGCGCCTTGGCAAGATCGATGTCGCCGAGCGGTTCAGCCAGTTTCAGGAGGATCGTCCCCTTTACCTGACCTTTGGGGGCGCGGTCATCGAACTCGAACCCCTTCACGTCGGCAACAGTCAGGCGCAGCTCCCTGCCGGCAGGGTAGGCATAGCTGATGTAGCGCTGGAACTTGCTGACCAGCTTCATGTCCGAGCAGTAGAGTTTCAGGGTGGGGACGATGGTGAAACGCTTGAGCTTCTGCTGGGGGAGGGTGGTGACGGAGACACCGTTCGTGCTTACCTGGGGGCTTTTCTGCAGGCTGTCGAGGAGCGGCCGGTCGTCCTCCACCGGCATGTCGACAATAATCGCGTTGTTCTCCTGGGAGCAGCCGAAGGCGATCTCGTCCTGCTTGACCAGGCTGGTGGTGGCGATGACCACCAGGCCGTCGGCGACGCGGCGGATCTTTATGGAGCCGGTGTCAGCCTCGTCTCCCCGGGCCGACGGGCAGCAAAAGGCGGTTATCGCAAGGGCGGACAGCAGTATCTGCCGGATTTGGGCGAAGCGTTGCATGGGGTTCCTCACATCCCGTAACGGGGAACCATACCTTATAATGTCGCCGGGCGGCTGTCAATGGCGGGAAGAGGTGCCGGCCGCCTTCGCCGGGGGAGGATTCAGCGCCGCCTGCAGAGCTGGTCGGTCAGCCTGAGCAGTGTCGGTATCCGGTGGCTGCCGTGCATGGACCTGACAGACTCCTTCGCGCTTTCGAGGGGGATTCCCACGCCGGTTATATAGAGGGGGGTAGCGCTCGTTCCTCTCAGGATGGCCCACTCCGGTGGGGTCCCCCGGTAGGGGCGCTTGGCCACCCCCACGACCGTGACAACCCCTCCCAGGGCATCGTAGAGGTGTCTCCCCAGCCCCGGGACCTGGTCCCCGTCCAGGTAGACGAACCCGTCGATCACGATCGTGTGCGGAGTGAGGCGGTGGTCGGCGAGGAGGTGCAGGATGCACGGGAGTTCCCTGCGATAGAACTCTCCCGGCACATAAGCGGCCGCTCCTGGAAGGGAGCTGGTGAACACCCCGCTTGCCCGGTCGTCCTGCCAGTGATTGAAGGTAACCCCGGCGATGAACGCGTCGGTGTCCCGGTAATCGACGTCAACTGAGAGGATCATGTGACTCTCGTCGCTTCAAGCTATGCTACAGCCGTGAAAAAGGCCCGGCGGATTCCGCCGGGCCTTCTGACTGCCGATGCTGAGGGGGTTACTTCCTGATGTTGTAGAACACGTCCTTGCCGAGGAACTTGGCGGTGACATCCAGTTCGTCCTCGATCCTGAGGAGCTGGTTGTACTTGGCCACACGGTCGGTGCGGCAGAGAGAGCCGGTCTTGATCTGGCCGGCGTTGACAGCCACGGCCAGGTCGGCCAGGGTGGTGTCCTCGGTCTCGCCGGAACGGTGGGAGATGACGCAGGTGTAGCCGGCGCGCTTGGCCATCTCGATGGCGTCCAGGGTCTCGGTGAGGGAGCCGATCTGGTTGAGCTTGATCAGGATGGAGTTGGCAATCCCCTTCTGGATACCCTCCTTGAGGATCCTGGGGTTGGTGACGAAGAGGTCGTCGCCGACGATCTGGATCCGCTTGCCGAGACGGTCGGTGAGGAGCTTCCAGCCGTCCCAGTCGTTCTCGGCCATGCCGTCCTCGATGGAGATGATGGGGTACTTGTTCACCAGGTTCTCGTAGAAGTCCACCATCTGGGCCGGGGTCTTCTTCGGCTCCTTCTCGTTCTCAAGGGTGTAGATCCCGTCCTTGAACAGCTCCGAGGAGGCGACGTCCAGGGCGAGCAGTACCTGCTCACCCGGCTTGTACCCGGCCTTGACGATGGCTTCCATGATGACTTCCAGGGCCTCCTCGTTGGAGGAGAGGTTGGGGGCGAAACCACCCTCGTCGCCTACGGCCGTATTGTACCCCTTGGCCTTCAGGACACCCTTGAGGGCGTGGAAGATCTCGGCACCCATGCGCAGGGCCTCGGCGAAGGAGCCTGCCCCGACGGGCATGATCATGAACTCCTGGATATCCACGTTGTTGTCGGCGTGGGCGCCGCCGTTCAGGATGTTCATCATCGGCAGGGGGAGTTCCTTGGCGTTGCAGCCGCCGATGTACTGGTAGAGGGGGAGGCCGGACTCTTCGGCAGCCGCCTTGGCGACCGCAAGGGAGACACCGAGGATGGCGTTGGCGCCGAACTTGCTCTTGTACTCGGTGCCGTCCATTTCGAGCATTTTGCGGTCGATTCCGATCTGGTCGGTGACTTCCATGCCGATGATCTCGTCAGCTATGATGTCGTTTACGTTCTCAACGGCCTTCCTTACCCCTTTGCCGAGATACCGCCCCTTGTCGCCGTCCCGCAACTCCAGTGCTTCGCGCTCGCCCGTCGAGGCCCCGGATGGGACTGCTGCCCGCCCCATGACGCCCGACTCGGTGAATACTTCGACCTCCAGTGTCGGGTTGCCGCGGGAATCCAGGATCTCCCGTGCGTAAACATCGGTAATCTGACTCATTTTCTGCCCCCTTCATCGAATTTGAATTGCTGTCTGACATTGACAGTTTCAGCCAGAGAATAATCTGAACCTTATAGCACAGTCATGAAAAAAGGGAAGCAGATTCCCGCCCGCCGGGCACGCAATGGTTGACACGGTCGAGCGCTCGGCGCTATATTAATAAGTCTGTAGTTTAATCTACCGGTACAGAGCAAAGTGGCCGATGCCTTCAGCGGGCGACAACAATGAGATGACAGGTACGGGTGCACTCCCCCTTGTATGGCGGAGGCTGCAGGACGCACTGGCCAACAGGTTCTCGTCGCCCACGTCGGAAAAGCGCGACCGACTGATCCTCCTCCTTCTCACCACCGTCTTACTGACGTTCCTCATCATTCCCGAACAGCATATTATCAAGACCAGGTACAAGGCAGGCGAAATCGCAACCGCCGACGTACGCGCCAACCGTGACTACCTTGTGCAGGACCGGAAGCTGACCGAGGAGAAGCAGGCGGAGGCCGCCGCCGCCGTGGCCGTGATCTACGATCTGGACAAATCGATCGTTGACTCCATTATGCACCGTCTGCACCGGGGGTTTGCCTTCCTCTCCACTGCCAGGAACGGCAACTCGGACCGTGAACAGTTGCGCAAGGGGCTGTCCGACATCATCGGGGTCGAGGTCACCCTGCAGGAACTGGGGGCATTGCTGCGCATAGACGACGAGAAGCGGTTCATGTCCGACATGGGGAAAGCCCTGCAGCAGGTTTACCGCGATGAGGTGATTGCTGACCAGAGCTCCTTTATCGCTGACCGCATCAACGGTATCGCGCTGCGGGGGGGGAAGGGGGAACCCCTGCCCGAGAGCGCCCTCCCGTCCGACCCGATAGAGCTGGAAGAGGCACGCAAGTTCCTGCGCGGCATGAAAAACGTCACCTTTGCCGGCCCGGCGGGAGTGAGTGTCAGGGGACTCGTGGCAAGGATGCTCCGGCCCAGCCTCGTCTTCAATCACGACAGGACCGAGGAGAAGAGGGGGATGGCCAGGCATGCGGTCAACCCGGTCCTCATCCAGGTGAAACGCGGGGAGATGATTGCCCGCGACGGTGACCGGATTACGGCGGAGCAGGAGATGAAACTCTCCTGGATAGCTTCCGAGACATCCCTTGCCGGCAGGGTCAGCATGGGAACCGGTGTCATGGGGATCGTACTGGTGCTGCTCTACTTCCCCTACCGGTTCGCCCGGAAGAACATCCGCAAGTTCAACCCGACGTACAAGGATCTGTTCCTGCTGTCGGTCCTGACGATCATCCACTTCATCCTTCTGAAGATGCTCTACTCGATCACCACGCCGCTGGGGGGGGCCTTCCCCTTTGTGGAGACCTCCGGTTACATCTTCCTGTTCCCCTTCGCCACCAGCGCCATCCTGGTACGCATCTTCATAAATTCGGAAGTGGCCCTGGTGCACGCCGCCATCTGCGCGCCGCTGGCCGGCCTGCTGTACAACAGCCTGCCGGTGGTTGTCTATTCGCTCCTCGGGAGCATCATCGGTGCCCACGGCGTGCGCCACTGCGACCGCAGGGGGACTATCTTCAGTGCGGGGCTCAAGGTGAGCGTGGTGAACCTGGCCATGGTCGTGGCGTTCCAGCTGTTCCACGAGAGCATCGTCTCCACCCAAACCGTCTACTGCATGGCCTTTGCCATCGCGAGCGGCCTGGTCACGGCAGTGCTCGCTTCCGGCGGCATCCCGTTTCTGGAGAGCCTGTTCCAGTACACTACCGACATCAAGCTTCTCGAACTGACAAACCTTAATTCGCCGGTACTGCGCGAGCTCATGGTGCGTGCCCCGGGGACCTATCACCACAGCGTGGTGGTGGGTAACCTGGTGGAGGCGGCGGCAGAGGCGATCAATGCCAATCCGCTCCTTGCCAGGGTTGCGGCCTATTACCACGATATCGGCAAGATCAGCAAGCCACAGTATTTCATCGAGAACCAGGCCGGTGGTGAAAACCGCCATGACAAGCTCTCCCCCAGCATGAGTGCCCTCATCCTCATCTCCCATGTCAAGGAGGGGACGGAGCTGGCCAGGCAGCACCGTCTCGGTCAGCCGATTGCCGAGATCATCCGCCAGTCCCACGGAACCGCCCTGATCAAGTTTTTCTACCAGAAGGCCCTGGAACAGGCAGCGCCCGACCAGGTCGTCGATGAGCATGACTTCCGTTATCCGGGTCCGAAGCCCCAGACCAGGGAGGCAGGTCTCGTTCTGCTGGCCGATGCCGTGGAGGCCGCCTCCCGAACCCTGACCGACGCCACGCCGGCCAGGATCCAGGGGCTTGTCCAGAAGATCATCAACAACATCTTCATCGACGGCCAGCTGGACGAGTGCGAGCTGACGCTGAAGAACCTGCACGAGATCGCCTGGAGCTTCAACCAGATACTGACCGGCATCTACCACCAGCGGATCGACTACCCCCAGCCGGCTTACAAGGAAAAGAACATCGGAGTCAGGAGGCAGAGTGACCATAGCGATAGTGAACCGGCAAAGACGGGTGAAGGTCGGGATGAAGCCCCTAAGGGGGGTGGCGGAGAAGATCTTAAGCGTCTTGGGATGTCCCACTAGCGAGCTCTCCATCGCCATTGTCGGCGATCGCGCCATCCGCATCCTCAACCGGGAGTACCTGGGAAAGGACCGGCCGACCAATGTCATCTCCTTCTCCATGCAGGAAGGGGATTTCGGAACCGTCAACCCGTCCCTGCTGGGGGATGTGGTGATCTCCGTCGACACTGCCGCCCGCGAGGCGGAAGAGGCCGGGGTGACTTTCTGGGAGCGGCTTGTATTCCTGCTCATGCATGGCATCCTACATCTTACCGGCTATGATCACGAACGGAGTGGCGAGGAAGAGGCCCGCAGGATGGAGGCCAAGGAGCAGGAGGTGTTCGCCCTCCTGAAAAAGGAGGGGCTGGTCTGAGGCCGGGAGGCACGCCTGTCCACCTCCGGTTGTTGGCTGGTATCGCCCCTACAGGATCTACACGTGAAACCGACCCGATTCATCGATTCCGTCAACTGTGCCATTGAGGGGGTTCTCTATGCCGCCCGCACCCAGAAGCACATGCGGAATCACTTCATCTTCGCGATCACGGTGCTGGTTGCCTCCCTCTTTCTCAGGGTGACGGCGGTGGAGTTCTCCCTCCTGGCACTATCCATATCCTTCGTCCTTTTCGCCGAGCTGATGAACACTGCGGTGGAGGTGGCGGTCGACCTGGTGACCACCGAATTCCATCCCGCCGCCAAGATCGCCAAGGATGTGGCGGCAGGCAGCGTGCTTCTCTCGGTTGTCGGAGCGGTGGTAACGGGCTACGTCATCCTTTCAGGTTACCTATTCCCCCGGTACAAGGAGCTTCTCTCCATGGTAGGAACTCCGGCTGAGATGGCCGCAATCGTGTCCCTGCTGGTCGTCATCATCATTGTCGTCATGCTCAAGGCGGTGTCGGGAAAGGGGACCCCGCTCCACGGGGGGATCCTCAGCGGCCATGCTGCCATCGCGTTTTCAGTCGCCACGCTGGTGACCCTCTCGACTCAGGATCCGCTGACGTCGCTCCTGACGCTGTTGCTTGCCGTCATGGTCAGCCATTCGCGTCTGCTGATGCATATCCATACGACGCGGGAGGTCTTCCTCGGTGCGGTCACCGGCCTGACGGTCACGGTGATTGTCACCCTGGCATTCAAGTGGCTGCAGTAATTTTTGTCATGTCAATTGATCTTCATGGAGGGTAAGGGAAGGGTGGACGAAGGTTCAATACGGAAAAATCCGGGCCTGTTCGGCACGATAGTCAGGTTCTTTTCCGGTCGGAGGCGGGTGACCGAGGAGGAGCTGCACGAGCTCATGGAGGCCAGCCAGGAAGAGGGGCTCATCAACGGGGAGGAGAGCGAGATGATCCGCGCCATCTTTTCCCTTGGAGAAACCGTGGTGCGGGAAGTCATGGTCCCCCGTACCGACATGGCCTGTGTGACGGTGGATGCAACGGCCGAAGAGCTGCTCGCGACCATCATCAACTGCGGTCATTCGCGAATCCCGGTGTACGAGGGGACGATCGACAACATCATCGGCATCCTCTATGCGAAGGACCTTCTCAAATCCTGGGGGGCGAGCGGATCCGCCCTGGATCTGCGCGGTATCGCCCGCCAGCCGTTCTACATCCCCGAGACCAAGAACCTGGAGGAGCTCCTCCAGGAGTTCAGGAGGCGGCGGGTCCATCTGGCCGTCGTCATCGACGAATACGGCGGCACGTCCGGCCTGATCACCATCGAGGACCTGCTCGAGCAGATCGTCGGCGACATCCAGGATGAGTACGATACGGAGGAGGAACTGCTCCAGTTGCAGGAGGACGGTTCGGTGGTGGTCGACGCCATGCTCCCCATCGAGGAGTTCGAGGAGTACTTCGACGTGCAGGTCGAGCGGGAAAAGTTCGATACCGTCGGTGGTCTGGTCTTTTACCTGCTCGGCAGGATACCCGGGCCCGGCGAAGAGGTTGTCTGCAGCGGCATCCGCCTGACCGTGCTCTCGGCTGCCGAGCGGCGCATCGGCAAGCTCCTGGCGATACGGCTCCCCGAATCCTCGGTGGAAACGGTGCAGGAGTAGTGCGCCCATTTCCCGAACAATGCCGGGTGAGCGCGGCCCCCCTGCTGGCGGCTCTCTCCGGGGTGCTCCTGGCACTCTCCTTTCCCAGCCCCGGGCTTTCCCTTCTCGCCTGGGGGGCGCTGGTCCCCCTCCTCGCCGCCGTTCGTGACCGAACTCCCCTGAGCGCCTTCAAGTTCGGCTTCCTTGCCGGTTTTGTCGCCTACATCGGGGTTTTCTACTGGCTGAACATCGTCATGACCACCTACGGCAAGCTTCCCCTTGCGGTGAGCTTTTCCCTTACCCTGGTCATGGCCGCCTACCTGGCGCTTTACGTCGGTGCGGCAACGGCACTGGCCTCCCTCGGTGAACGGCGCGGTATCCCGCTCCCTCTGGGCCTCCCCGTCGTGTGGGTCGCCCTCGAGTTCCTGCGCGCCTATTTCCTCACCGGCTTTCCCTGGGCACTCCTCGGCTATACCCAGTACCGTACTCTCCCCCTCATCCAGATTGCCGACATAACCGGCGTCTACGGGGTGAGTTTTCTCCTCGTGCTGGCAAACGTGGTCCTCTTCCGCATGGTACGGGGGATCAGGGGGAAGGGCGATATCCGCTACCCCCTGGCGCTCTCCGCGCTCCTGGTCGCCCTCCTCGGGGCCTGCATCGGCTACGGCTTTGTCGGCCTCAACGCACCGGAGAGCGGCAGGACGGTGCGGGTAGCCCTGGCCCAGGGGAATATCCCCCAAGACATCAAGTGGAACCCTGCCTTCCAGGAGGAGACGGTCTCCATCTACGAGAGGCTTTCCCGCAGGAGCGCCGGCGGCGGCTTCGACCTGGTGGTCTGGCCCGAGAGCTCCCTGCCGTTTTTCTTCGAAAAGGAGCCGGTCTACTCGGCCCGGGTGAGCAACCTGGCGAAGGAGCTGGGGGTCTCGCTCATCGTCAGCAGCCCCGCCGTCGAGAAGGGGGTCATGAAGGACAGGCTGCTGAACAGCGCCTTCCTCATCGACACCGACGGCACCACCCTGGGGAGGGCCGACAAGGTGCACCTCGTCCCCTTCGGCGAGTACGTTCCACTGGCAAAGCTTCTCCCCTTTGTCTCCAAGATGGTGGAGGGGATCGGCGACTTCTCCCCCGGGGGGGAAATCGTCCCCCTCCGGGCCCGTTTCGGCAGCCTGGGGGTGCTGGTCTGCTTCGAGGGGATCTTCCCCGAGATTTCCCGTGAGTATGTGCGGCAGGGGGCGACCATGCTGGTGAACATCACCAACGATGCCTGGTTCGGCCGCTCCTCCGCCCCGTACCAGCACCTCTCCATGACCGTGTTCCGGGCCGTGGAGAACAGGGTACCCCTGGTTCGCTCCGCCAATACCGGCATTACCGCCATCATCGACAGCCGCGGCCACATCGTCAGGATGACGGGGCTGTTCCACGAGGCGCTCCTCACCGGTGAAGTCCGTGCAGGCAGCCGCCTCACCTTTTACACCCGCTACGGCGACCTGTTCGCCTGGTTCTGCGTTCTGTCTGCCCTGGCAAGAGGGATGGTGATCCTTTTCCCCGGGGGGAAGGGTGGCAGGGAGCCGATGCCGTAGATCAGTCCGGTCCGGGAGGGCTCTCTGGACGCGGTCCGGGCGGGACCTCCCGGGTGCGGCTGGCCGCTGTCCCGTATTCGGCAGGCCGGTTGTTTTCTGTTGCTGTCGTGGGTAAGAGGTGGTATGTAAATCTTTTGGTTTTAGCCCCATGAGAAACGTCGAAGGAGAGTTGCATGTTCAGGGAAGAAGTTGCCAAGGTGGAAGAGCTCGCGGAGCGGATCGACAAACTTCGGGGGTCTCTTTGACATAGATCGCAAGCGGGAGGATATCCAGGAGATCGAGTCGCGTATCGCCGCCCCCGGTTTCTGGGATGACAACGAAACCGCCCAGACCGTCCTCCGGGAGCGGACCGCAATGGAGAAGGCGGTTGACGGCTGGGACCGCCTGGTGCGCCAGGCCGACGATATCCGCACCCTCATAGAGCTGGGGAGCGAGGTGGAGGACGAAGAGGTCCTGCAGGAGGTTCACGGACTGAACGAAACTCTGGAAAAGGGGGTCGAGGCCGCCGAGTTCCAGCGCATGCTCTCGGGGCCCCACGATCGCAGCAACTGCTACTTCTCCATCAACTCCGGCGCGGGGGGGACCGAGTCCCAGGACTGGGCCGAGATGCTGCTGCGCATGTACCTCCGCTACTGCGAACGCAAGGGGTGGCGGACGGAGATCACCGATTACCAGCCGGGTGACGAGGCCGGCATGAAGAGCTGCACCATCACCGTGACCGGCGAGTATGCCTACGGCTACCTGAAGGCCGAGGCCGGCATTCATCGCCTGGTGCGCATCTCCCCCTTTGACAGCAATGCCCGCCGCCATACCTCCTTTGCCTCGGTCTTTGCCTTCCCCGAGATTGCCGACGACATCGAGGTGAAGATCGTCGAGTCCGACCTGAGGGTCGACACCTACCGTTCCAGCGGGGCCGGCGGCCAGCACGTCAACACCACCGATTCGGCCATCAGGATTACCCATATCCCCACCGGTATCGTCGTCGCCTGCCAGAGCGAACGGAGCCAGCACATGAACAAGGCCGCCGCCCTGAAGGTCCTCCGTGCCAAGCTCTATGAAAAGGAGCTCCAGGAGAGGGAGGCCAAGGCAGCCGAGTTCTCGGCCGACAAGAAGGAGATCGGCTGGGGAAGCCAGATCCGCTCCTATGTCCTGCACCCCTACAAGATGGTGAAGGACCTGCGGACCGGCGTGGAGACCGGTAACCCGGATGCGGTTCTCGACGGCGACCTCGAAGAGTTCATCGTCGCCTTTCTCATGGGGGTGAGGAGAAATGTCACCGATGAAGCGTAAGGGGCTGATCTGCGCGCCGGGCGTTGCTCTTCTCCTGCTCCTGGTAACGGTCACGCCGGGCTGCGCCATCCCGTCCAGGCCCGAGGCATCAGGCGGCATCACCCGTCTCGGCTTCTCCATACAGGTCGGCGCCTTTGCCGAGGTGAAGAATGCCGAGCGCCTCACCGCCAAGCTCCAGTCAAAGGGGATCGAAGCATTCTATTTCCGCAAGGACAGCGGTGTGTACGTGGTTCGTTTCGGCGATTACCGCAGCCGTGACATGGCCCGCAAAGGCGCGGAAAAACTGGTTGCGGAAAAGCTGATCGACAGCTATTTTATTGCGTCACCGGACGCCGTTTTCAAGAAAAGCCAGAGGGTTACCCAGCCGGTCGAACCACAGAAGAGCCTGCCGCCTGTAAAGCGAAGCGGAGCGACGGACATGGGCTCGATCGCCGCCCGTACCGCCGAGCGGTTCGTCGGCATCCCCTACCGGTGGGGGGGGGACAACGTGGTCGAAGGGATGGACTGCAGCGGTTTCGTGCGGGCCGTCTACAACCTGTGCGGGGTCAATATACCCCGGACCTCGGGGGAGCAGTACCGGGCAGGTGACAAGGTCGAGCGGGAAAACCTCATGGATGGCGACCTTATCTTCTTCGGCAGCTCTGCCGACAGGATCAACCATGTCGGGATCTACGTGGGGGGGGGACGTTTCGTGCACGCACCGCGACGGGGCGACGAAATAAAGATTTCCACCATCGACGAAAAGTACTTTGCCGAGCGGTTTATCGGCGCGAAACGATATTTTTAACGGTGAGGCGTGAAGCGAGAGGCGTGGGGCGCGACCCTTCGCCTCTGTGGTTTCCCGCCCCCGGCACTAGTGACGAGGTTTTCAATGGCTATAATCAAACCATTCAGGGCACTGCGCCCCCCCGTGCACCTGGCGGAAAAGGTGGCGGCGCTCCCCTACGACGTGATGAACACCGACGAGGCGAAGGGGATGGCAGCGGGCAACCCCTACAGCTTTCTCCACATTTCGCGGCCCGAGATCGATCTCCCCCCTGATGTGGACATCCATGCCGAGCCGGTCTATGTCAAGGGGCAGGAGAACCTTGCCGCCTTTCTCGCCGACGGTACCCTGGTCCAGGATGACGAGGAGTGTTACTACGTCTACCGCCAGGTGATGGGGTCCGTCGTGCAGACCGGGCTGGTCGTCTGTTCCGGCGTTGACGACTATCAGAACGGCATCGTCAAGAAACACGAGCTGACCAGGGCTGACAAGGAAGAGGACAGGGTCAAGCATATCGATTACCTCGATGCCAACGACGAGCCGGTGTTTTACACCTTTCGCCACAACGCGGATATCGAGGCGCTGCTGACCGCGGCGATTTCCGGCACACCGGAGTATGACTTCACCGCCGAGGACGGGGTTTCCCACACCCTCTGGGTTGTCCGGGAGAGGGAGAGCATTCGTGCCCTGACCGAGGCTTTCGCCGGCATCCCCTACCTGTACGTGGCCGACGGACACCACCGCAGCGCCGCCGCCAGCAGGGTGAGGGAGCTTCGCCGGGAGAACAACCCCTCCCACACGGGCAGGGAGGAGTACAACTACTTCCTCACGGTGATTTTCCCCGACAACGAGCTGAACATCATGTCCTACAACCGGGCCGTCCGGGACCTGAACGGTCATTCCCTGGCAGAACTGATGACCCTCATCAGCCGCAACTTCGAGATCACGCCGCTCTCCTCACGCTCCGAGCCCACCGAGCGCCACCTGTTCGGCATGTACCTGGACGGCAAGTGGTACGAGCTGTCGGCCCGGGAGGAGTCGTTCGATGCCGAGGACCCGGTCGGCTGCCTCGATGTGTCCATCCTGCAGAACAACCTGCTCAGCCCCGTGCTCGGGATACGGAATCCTCGTACCGACCAGAGGATCCATTTCGTCGGCGGGATCCGCGGTCTCGGCGAACTGGAACGTCTGGTGGACGGCGGCGACTATGCCATCGCCTTCTCCCTGTACCACACGACCATCGACGAACTGATGGCCCTGGCCGATGCGGACAAGATCATGCCCCCCAAGTCGACCTGGTTCGAGCCGAAGCTCCGTTCGGGGCTGTTTGTCCATCTGCTCAGCTGACCGGCTGAGCAGCATGCCGTTCATCAAAGGAGTCGTTGCCATGCGCACTGTGGAAAAATACCTCATCATCTTTCTCCTGATCGCTTTTGCCCTGATCCCGGCCTGCACCCAGAACGAGAGCCGCAAACAGGAGGAGCAGAAACCGGTCCAGGCTTCCGCCCCGTCCCCCGAGCAGAAGCCGGGGGAGAAGATGACCAGGACAGCTTCCGGTCTGCAGTATGAGGACCTTGTCCCGGGGAGTGGCGATTCACCCAAGGCCGGCAAGAAGGTGACCGTTCATTACACCGGCTGGCTGACCAACGGAACGAAGTTCGACAGCTCGGTGGACCGCAATGAACCGTTCTCCTTCGTCATCGGTGCCGGCCAGGTCATCCCCGGCTGGGACGAGGGGGTCATGAGCATGAAGATCGGCGGCAAGAGGAAGCTGGTCATTCCTCCCCAGCTCGGTTACGGTGCTGCCGGCGCCGGGGGGGTGATCCCTCCCAACGCTACCCTCGTCTTCGAAGTGATCCTGCTGGATATAAACTGACACCCATGAGGCGAGCCTGCTTCCGCATAGCCGCGCCGGCGCTCCTTCTCCTGCTCTGGAGCGGCCCCGTTTCGGCCGGCCGAAACGTCTCCCTCTACCTCGACGGAGCAGTTGTCGAGCGGAGCGAGACCGCCAGAAACGGCTACCTTGAACTCTCCCTCCCCGCGTCGGTGCGGGCGGATTCACTGCGCATCAGGCCGGTCGGCACGGCGCAGATCAGTCGCGTACAGCTCGTCCCGAACCAGCCCGGCGGCAAGGCGGAGAAGGAGCTTGCCGCCTTGACGAAGCGGCAGGAGCTGCTCCAGGACCGTCTCAAGGCCCTCTCCATAAAGGAAGATATCTTCAGGTCCGCGGCGAAGTCCCAGAGCGCCAAGGCGCCGCGGCGCACCAAGACGAATCCCGAGCCCCTTGCGACGATCCGCCAGGGAACGGACTATGCCATCTCCCAGCTTGAAGCGGTGTTCCAGATGCAGCGCAGGACGAACCTGGAGCTGAAGCAGCTTGAGGAGAAAAAGGGCCGGCTGGCCAGGGACGGACAGACGGGGGGGACCCTGGCCAGGGTGTGGGTGACACCTCCGTCAGCCGTCGTCACCGCGACGTACCTGCAGTCCGACCGGACCTGGCAGCCCCAGTACGAGGTAAGGGTGAACGCCGGGGACACGGCACGTTTCGCCGTCTTCCCCGGAGCGCCGGAGCTCGTGCGGGGGGAGCGGTGCACCGTCAGCCTCGCGAACGTGGACAAGGGCAACGAGGTGTCATCCTTGCCCTATCGGGAAAACGGTCGAGCGGTCATGGTCGCCGACCTGCCTGCCGTCAGGAAGCTGGAGCCGGCCGGTCCGATCCCCCTCATGTCCGTTGCCCTGACCAATACCACCGGCGTTTCCCTCCCCCCGGGGGAGATAAGCTGTTACAGTGACGGCATCTACCAGGGGCGGGGGCGTCTGCCGCTCCTGGAGAGCGGTCGTACCGTTGAGCTGCGCTGCAGCAGCAATTGATGAGACAATTCACGCAGAGCTGGAGAGTCATATGGATAACCTGTTGAAACATATCGTCTTGTCGGTTTTCGCCCTGACAGTAGTCGCCTCCCTGACCGCCTGCGGCGGCGGCTCATCCTCGACTCCTACCGCCATACCGAATACCCTCTCGGTCTACTACGCCCACAGCCTCGTGTTCCGGAACAGTACCACGCTGGCCGCGGGGTACAACGGCTCAGGCCAGCTGGGGACCGGCAACCTGGGGAACCAGTCGGTGCCGGTTGCCGTGTCCGGCGGACTGTTCTGCAAGGGGGCTGCTGCCGGGGGCGACCACTCCGTCGCCGTTTTCAATAATGCCAGCAGCACCGTCCGGAGCTGGGGGGACAACAGGGTCGGCCAGCTCGGCAACGGCACCACGACCTACAGCAGCGTGCCGGTCAGGACCATCAACCTGAACAACGTGACTGCCGTTGCCGCGGGGGGGCTGCACACCGTCGCCCTCAAGAGCGATGGCACCGTCTGGTCATGGGGTGACAACACCGCATCCCAGCTCGGGGTCCCGGCGAACACCACCAATTCCCTCGGTACCAACATCAGCACCCTTGGCTACAGCACGGTCCCGGTGCAGGTGACGGTCGACGGGACGCCGCTTTCGAACATCACGGCCATTGCCGCGAATGGTCGGCATTCCCTTGCCCTGGACAGTTTCGGCCAGGTCTGGGCCTGGGGATACAACGGAGCCGGCCAGCTGGGCCTGGACCCGACAATGACGGGCGCACTTGCCACGCCCAGGGTCGTTGCCGGATTTCCGGCACCTATTGTCGCCATTGCCGCCGGCGGTGCGTTCAACTACGCCCTGACAGCCACGGGCGAGGTCTATGCCTGGGGCAACAACGGCAACGGCCAGCTCGGCAACGGCACGACAACCAACAGCTTCGCGCCGGTCAAGGTCATGATGACGGGTAACGTGCCGCTGACCAACGTGAAGCAAGTTGCCGCAGGGATTCAGCACGGCCTCGCCCTGCTCGATAGCGGTTCAGTCGTGGCGCTGGGGTACAACATCTACGGCCAGCTCGGCACCAACTCCAAGCTGGACAGTTCCGTTGCCGTGCCGGTCCTCGATGAAACGGGCACGACTCCTTTGACCGGGGTCACGGAAATCCGCGCCTTCGGCTCTTCGTCCATGGCCAGGAAAGGTTCGACGTGGTATGTCTGGGGCGACAACACCTTCGGCCAACTCGGCATGGGAGGGACCGGCACCCTGCTGCTCCCGGCGAAGTCGTTATTTTAGTCTAATTGCCTGAAAACCAAGGCAAACGGCAGCGGTTTGCATGTCGTTGCCGCCCCCTTTGCCCTTGACTTGTACTGAGCGTGTGGGCTATTTTGACAGTTTATTACCAGCCGGGCAGGGGCGGATGGTACAGGTTGGCATGAAGGTCGCGCCTCGTTGCTTCAGGTTATCTGCGTAACATTCGACCCATGGGTGTGGTCGAATCCGAAGGGAGCATGTGTGGAAGAACTCAGTGAACTGTTGTTGCAGAGACGGCGCAAGGTGGACGCCCTCTGGGAAGCAGGCATCAACCCCTATCCGAACGATTTCCGTCAGGAGCATACATCCGCCGATTTCCATGCCGCATTCGGCGACCAGCAGGAGATCCCCGAAAAAGCTGCCGATTTTGCCGTGGCCGGCCGCATCATCGCCCGCCGTTCCTTCGGCAAGGCGGCATTCGTCCAGATCCAGGACCGCAAGGGGCGGATGCAGCTCTACGTCCGGAAGGACACCGTCGGCGAGGAGAGCTTTGCCGCCTTCGAATCCTTCGATATCGGCGATATCGTCGGTGCCACCGGGTGGCCGTTCAGGACCAAGACCGGCGAGCTGTCGCTCCACGCAACCGGGATCCGGCTCCTGACCAAATCCCTGCTCCCGTTGCCGGAGAAATTCCACGGCCTGACCGACGTGGAGACCCGGTACCGCCAGCGGTATGTCGACCTGATCGTCAACCCCGAAGTGCGCGAAGTTTTCATCAAGCGTTCCCGGATCGTCAGCCTGATCCGCGAGTTCATGGTGAGCCGCGATTTCCTCGAAGTCGAGACTCCGATGATGCAGCAGATCCCGGGGGGAGCCACCGCCAGGCCGTTCGTCACCCATCACAATGCCCTCGACATGGAGCTCTACCTGCGGATCGCACCGGAGCTCTACCTGAAGAGACTTGTTGTCGGCGGGTTCGAGCGGGTTTTCGAGATCAATCGCAACTTCAGGAACGAGGGGATCTCCATCCGCCACAACCCCGAGTTCACCATGATGGAGTTCTACCAGGCCTACGCAACCTTTTCCGACCTGATGGATTTCACCGAGGAACTCCTCTGCCACGTGACCCGTGAGCTGCTGGGGACCCTGGATTTCACCTACCAGGGGCAGGAGATCAGTTTCCAGAGACCCTGGAAGCGCCTCACGGTCAAAGAGGCCATCCTGGAGTACGGCGGGGTGGATGCCAGGACCGTCGAGGACCGCGATCTTGCCTACGGCTATGCCAGGAGCATCGGCCTTGAGTTGCCGGAGAACATCTCCTACGGCAAGCTGATCACGGAAATCTTCGAAGAGGTCGCCGAGCCGAAGCTGATCCAGCCGACCTTCATCACTGCCTATCCCACCGAGGTCTCCCCGCTCTCCCGCAAGAACGACCTCGACCCGGAGATCGTTGACCGGTTCGAGTTCTTCTGTGCCGGCAGGGAGATGGCCAATGCGTTCTCCGAGCTCAACGATCCGGTCGACCAGAAGGAGCGTTTCCTCGCTCAGGTCGAGGCGAAGAAGAGCGGTGACGAGGAGGCCCACTACATGGACGAGGATTACATCCGCGCCCTGGAGCACGGCCTTCCCCCGACCGCCGGCGAGGGGATCGGCATCGACAGGCTGGTGATGCTCCTGACCGATTCACCTTCCATCCGCGACGTCATCCTCTTCCCGCAGCTCAGGAAGGAAAAATAACGGCGGGACGCAGGGATCAGTACCAGGGTAGTAGTGTGATCAGCTTCGACGCCGTTCACGCTTCACCCTGCAGCCGTCCACTGCGCCCGTTCACTGGTTCCTATGCCCTACGAACTGCTCATAAGCCTCCGCTACCTCAAGGCAAAGCGGAAGTCGGCCTTCATCTCCATCATCACCCTGATCTCCACGGCCGGTGTCGCCCTCGGGGTCATGGCGCTCATCATCGTCCTCGCCGTCATGACCGGCTTCGAGCAGGACCTGAAAGAGAAGATCCTGGGGACCAATGCCCACATCGTGGTGCTGAAAAACGGCGGCACCATCGATGACTACGGGAGCCTCATGACGAGGCTCGGCAAGCTGGAAGGGGTGGTGGCCGCAACCCCGTTCATTTACAACCAGGTCATGCTCACCTCGGGAAAGCACGTGTCCGGCGTGGTGCTGCGCGGTATCGACCCGGAGAGCGACCCCAAGGTAACAAACCTGTACAAGTCCATGGTCGAAGGGAAACTGGCCGACCTCTCCCCCGAGCACGGGGTCGTCTCCGTTGCCAGGAGCTCGGAAACCATCCCCCCCGGCCTGATCATCGGCAAGGAGCTGGCCAAGAACCTCAACCTGTTCGTCGGGGACCGGGTCAACGTCGTCTCCCCCATGGGTAACATCACCCCCCTGGGGATGGTGCCGAAGATGAAGAGTTTCCGGGTTGCCGGCATCTTCAGCACCGGCATGTTCGAGTACGATTCGACCCTTGCCTACGTGGACCTGAAGGAGGCCCAGAGCTTCCTCGGCCTGGGGGATACGGTGACCGGCATCCAGCTGAAGGTGTCCGACGTGTATGCCACGGGCGAACTTGCCAGGCGGATCAACCGGGAACTCGGTCTCTCCTATTTTGCTCGGGACTGGATGCAGATGAACAAGAACATACTCTTTGCCCTGAAAACCGAGAAGGTCGTGATGTTCATCATCCTTACCCTGATCGTGCTGGTGGCTGCCTTCGGCATCGCCTCGACTCTGTTCATGCTGGTCATGGAGAAGAACAGGGACATCGCCATCCTCAAGTCCATGGGGGCGACCGGCCGGAGCATCATGAAGATTTTCATCATGGAGGGGCTCATCATCGGCGTTTCCGGTACGATGGTCGGCGTGCTTTCCGGCCTCCTGGTGGCGAAGAACCTCGAGGCGATCGTCGGGTTCGTCCAGCGGCTCACCGGCTTCGAGCTCTTCAGCCGTGACGTCTACTACCTCGACAGGTTTCCGTCCCAGGTCGTGCCGCTGGATGTCTGCGTCATTTCCGTCACCGCGATCGTGATATCGTTCATCGCCACCCTCTACCCGTCGTGGCAGGCGTCCAGGCTCCTGCCGTCCGAGGCTCTCCGCTATGAGTGATCTCCTTATCGAGGTCCTCGACCTGTGCAAGAGTTTTCGCACCGGCGACAGGGTTGTGGATGTGCTGAGCAGCGTATCCCTGCAGATCCGCAGCGGCGAGATGATCGCCCTGCTCGGGGCCTCCGGCGCCGGCAAGAGCACCCTCATGCATATCATGGGGGCACTGGACCGTCCCACCTCGGGGACTGTCCGCTTTCTCGGCGAGGACCTTTTCCGGAAATCGGAACGGGAGCTGGCAACATTTCGCAACAGCTCCATCGGTTTCGTGTTCCAGTTCCATCACCTGCTTCCCGAGTTCAGCGCCCTGGAGAACGTCATGATGCCGGCGCTCATCAACGGAGTGCCGCGGAAGGAAGCATCGAGCCGCGCCGCAGCCCTCCTCGACGAGGTCGGGCTCGCCCAGCGTCTCTCCCACAAGCCGGGCGAACTGTCCGGCGGCGAACAGCAGCGGGTGGCCGTTGCCAGGGCTCTGGTCATGGAGCCCAGGGTGCTCCTCGCCGACGAGCCGACCGGCAATCTGGACATGAGGACCAGTGAGAGCATCCACCAGCTTTTTACCGACCTCCACGGGAAACGGGGGCTGACGGTGCTGGTGGTGACCCACAACGAACAGCTTGCCGCCAGGACATCCCGGCAGATCCGTCTGCAGGACGGGAAAATACAGGGTTAAAGGATACTGACTTGCCCAGCATACTCAGGTTCATAGCTATATCAGTGCTGTATCTGATGCTTGCGTCTCCGGTTACGGCTGCCGACGAGAAGATCTCGGAGATCATCGTCACCGGTAACCGCCGTATCGAGAACACGGCCGTCTTCAACGTCATCAAGGTGAAAACCGGCGACAACTTCTTCGAGGGGAAGATCGACGAGGATGTGAAGGCGATCTACAATCTCGGCTATTTCTCCGACGTCAAGGTCGAGAAGAGCGTGAAGGACAAGGAGATCAGCCTCACCTACCGGGTAACGGAAAAACCGGTCGTCCGCGAACTCCTCTTCGAGGGGAGCAAAGCCATCAGCCAGGACAAGCTGAAGGAGGCTGTCGAGATCAAGGTCAACTCGATCGTCTCCACCAAGGACCTGGCGAAAAGTGTCAAAAAGATCAAGAAGCTGTACATGGACGAGGGGTACTCCCAGGCTGACGTCGAAACGGTAAAGGAGCAGCTCTCCCCCTACGAGCTGAAGCTGACCTTCCGCATCAAGGAGGGGGGCAAGATCCTCATCAGGGAGATCCGCTTCGAGGGGAACCGGGCATTCTCCGCCAGGAAACTGAGGGGGCTGTTGGAGACGACCCAGGACTGGTGGCTGGCCTGGATCACCGGTGCGGGGGTCTACAAGGATGACATCCTCAAGAACGACATCGCGCTCCTGACCGAGTTCTACATGAACAACGGGTACATCAACGTCAAGTTCGGCGAACCGAAGGTCTCCCTGACACCGGACGGGAAAGCCCTGTATGTCGATATCGTCGTGAACGAGGGGGATCAGTACCGCGTCGGCCAGATCGGCTTCAGGGGCGATCTCCTGGAGAACCGGGACGAACTCGTCAAGCAGATCAAGACAAAGAGCGGCGAGATCTTCAGCAGAGGGACGCTGCGCCAGGATATCTTCACCCTGACGGACCTGTATGCCGACAAGGGGTATGCCTTTGCCAACGTGACCCCCCTGACCCAGCTGCAGAACGACCTGAAGCTGCTTGACATCTCGTTCGACATGGAAAAGGGGGAGAAGGTCTACATCGACCGGATCAACATCGCAGGCAATGCCAAAACCCGCGACAAGGTCATCAGGCGCGAGATCCGCATTGCCGAAGGGGAGTTGTACAGCGCCACGGCCCTGAAGAAGAGCAAGCAGAACATCATGAACCTCGGCTTTTTCGAGGAGGCGAACATCGCCACGGCAAAGGGGAGGAGCGACAACCGACTGAACCTGAATGTGGCGGTGAAGGAGAAGGCGACCGGCACGTTCAGCATCGGCGGCGGCTACAGCTCCCTCGACGGTTTCGTGGGCCAGGGATCGGTGCAGCAGGCGAACTTCATGGGGCTTGGCCTGAAGGCGAACGCGTCGGCGTCCATCGGCGGGAAGTCGAGCACCTACAACGTCGGGCTCACCGACCCCTACTTCCTCGATACCCGCTGGTCCCTCGGCGGGGATGTCTACCGTACCGAACGGGAGTACGTGGACTACACCCGCAAGGCTACCGGTGCCGATATCAAGGGGGGGTACCAGATCAGCGATACGCTGAGCACGTTCCTGCTCTACAAGTTCGAGAAGAAGAACATCACCAAGGAATCCCTTGCCCTGCAGACGACGCGCATACTTTACCCCGACCTGGTCTCGCCTCCCGACACGACGACCAGCGCGATCTCCGCAAGCATCACCAGCAACACGACCGATTACCGCATGGACCCGACCAGCGGCATGGTCAACAGCCTTTCCGTCGAGTTTGCCGGCCTCGGCGGTTCAAGCCGTTACCTGCGCGCCATCGCACAGAGCTCGATCTTCATGCCGGTCGGCTGGGGCACCGTCTTCATGCTCCACGGGACCGTGGGGAATATCCAGAAAATCGGTGAGCCCATCCCCATCGACGAGAAGTTCTACCTCGGCGGGATCAGCACCCTGCGGGGCTATGGAGGCAGGACCGTCAGCCCCTACAAGAATACGCCCCAAACGGAGGCGATAGACGGCATCCAGACCGGCACGGAACGGGCGTACTACGGCGGTGATTCGGAGGCCATCCTCAACGCCGAATACACCGTGCCGCTCCTCAAGGATGCCGGTCTGAAGGGGGTGCTGTTCTTCGATGCCGGCAATTCGGTCGACGGCATGGGCAATGTCTTTTCCGGGATTCTGACCAGCTACGGGTTCGGCATCCGCTGGTTCTCGCCCATCGGCCCCCTCCGGCTCGAATACGGCATTCCGCTCAATCCCCGCACCGGCATCGACAAGAGCGGTAAACTCGAATTTTCCATAGGCAGCTTTTTCTAAACGACTTCAGGAGGATATCGTATGCAGAAACTTTTCAGTGCAGTGGTGGTGTCGGTTCTCGTTGCCCTTGCCGTTCCCGTGGTCGCCGCGGAGGGGAGGCTCGGCACGGTTGACATGCAGAAAGTCCTGCTTCTCTCCGAGGCCGGCAAGGATGCCAAGGAGCAGCTCTCCATTAAGGCGGCCAAGTACGAGGCGGAAAAGAACGTCAAGGAAGAGGACCTGAAGAAACTCAAGGGGGAGCTGGAGAAGCAGAGTGTGCTCCTTTCGGAGAGTGCCCGGATCACCAAGGAGAAGGACTACCAGCAGAAACTGAAAGAGTACCAGCGTTTCATGAAGGATGCCCAGGACGACCTCCAGGCGAAAAACGACGAGTTCACCAACCGGATCGTCGAGGAGATCGTCAAGGTCGTGCAGGAGTTCGGCAAGAAGAACGGGTACTCCTACATCTTCGTCAAGAACGACAGCATGCTCTACATGGACGAGAAGGCCGACCTGACCGATGACATCCTCAAGCAGTTCAATGCGGTCCGCAAGAGCCTGAAAAAATAACGGGGTAACGCCATGGAAAAAACTCTGCAGGAGCTTGCCGATTACCTCGGTGCCAAGGTGGTCGGAGATCCGGACGCCGTGGTGTGCGGCCTCGGACCCCTCGATAAGGCTGGCGCGGGGGAACTCACCTTTCTCGCCAATCCCAAGTATGCCGACAAGGTACGGGAGTCCGCGGCGACCGCCGTCATCATGCCTCCCGGGGGGAACGGGTTCGGTAAAAACGTCATCGAGGTGGCCAATCCCCAGCTGGCGTTCGCCAGGCTGCTCGAACTCTTCTACTGTCCCGCCCCATCCCCCCGCGGGGTGATGCCCGGCGCCCATGTCAGCCCGTCCGCCACGCTGGGGAGCGATGTCTCCATCTACCCCGGAGCCTACGTGGGGGAGGGGGTCACCCTGGGGAACAGGGTCGTCATCCACCCCGGTGTGGTCATCTATGCCGGCTGCTCCGTTGGTGACGATGTGACCCTGCATGCCAACGTGAGTATCCGCGAAGGGTGCCGCATCGGCAACCGGGTCATTATCCATAACGGCGCGGTCATCGGCAGTGACGGTTTCGGGTATGCTCCCGACGGGAAAAAGCAGTACAAGATCCCCCAGATCGGCATCGTCGTTATCGAGGATGATGTGGAGATCGGGGCCAATACGACCATCGACCGTGCCGCCCTGGAGCAGACGGTCATCGGCAGGGGGACCAAGATCGACAACCTCGTCCAGATCGGGCACAACTGCAGTGTCGGCGAGAACTGCATCATCGTCTCCCAGGTCGGCATTGCCGGGAGCACGACCGTGGGGAACAACGTCATCCTCGGCGGACAGGTGGGCGTCGTGGGGCACATCAGCATCTGCGACAACGTCATGTTCGGCGCCCAGTCCGGCGTCCCCAACAGCGTAAAGGAGCCGGGAGTATACAGCGGCAGCCCGGCAATGCCCCACAAGGAGTGGTTGAGGATGTCCATGACCCTGCCACGGCTGCCGGAGATGAGAAAAAGCGTCGCCGACCTGGAGAAGCGGGTCGCGGCCCTGGAAAAATAACGGGGTGGCGGTATGACGGCCGCCATCGCGACAGAATGACCCTACAGGCAGAAGGAGATGGCAATGCAGATAGATATCAATGGCATCATGAAAATACTCCCCCACCGGTACCCCTTCCTGCTCGTCGACCGCGTGCTTGAGTTCGAGGAGGGGAAGAGAATCACCTGCATCAAGAATGTCACCATGAACGAGCCGTTTTTCGAGGGGCACTTCCCCGGGCACCCGGTCATGCCGGGGGTCCTGATCATCGAAGGGATGGCCCAGGCCGGCGGGATCCTGGTCGGTCTTTCCATGGGGGATGACGTCAAGGACAAGGTCTGCTATTTCGTTGCCGTGGAAAATACCAAGTTCCGCCGCCCCGTGGTCCCTGGGGACCAGCTGAGGATCGAGATGGAGGCGATAAGCTGCAAGCGCGGCATCTGGTCCTTCTCGGGCAAGGCGTACGTGGATGGCAAGCTGGCGACCGAAGCGGACCTTAAGGCAACCTTTGCGCCCAAGGCTCAATAGGGGACAACTCAGAACGTACAGGAGCACGTAATGATTCATGCTACAGCAATAATCAATCCCGGAGCAGAACTGGACGAGGGGGTCAGCATCGGACCCTACGCGATCATCGGCGCAAACGTAAGGATCGGCAAGGGGACATCCGTCGGAGCCCACACGGTCATCGACGGCTGGACCACGATCGGCGAGAACAACCGGATCTTCCACATGGCTTCCATCGGCGCCCCTCCCCAGGATTTCAAGTACAAGGGGGAGACGACCACCCTTGAGATCGGTGACAATAACGTCATCCGCGAGTTCACCACCATTCACCTCGGCACCCATACCGGTACGGGAAAAACCGTCGTGGGGAGCAACATCATGATGATGGCCTACTCCCACATCGCCCACGACTGCCGGGTGGGCAACAATGTCGTGATGGCGAACTCCGCAACCCTCGCGGGGCACGTGACGGTCGAGAACAACGTTGTCTTCGGCGGCCTCTGCGCCGTCCATCAGTTTACACGAATCGGCGAGTTCGTCATGGTCGGCGGGGGCACGATGATCGCCCAGGACATCCTCCCCTACACCATTGCCGTTTCCGAGGACAAGCGCGAGGCATCCCTGCGCGGCCTGAACCTGATCGGCCTGAAGCGGAACGGTTTCAGCGACGAACTGATCCGCGACCTGAAGAACGCCTACAAGATCCTGGCATTCTCGAAACTGAAGCTTCCCGACGCGATCGAGCGGATCAGGAACGTGGTTCGTCCCTCGCCCCAGAGGGACCACTTCATCGAGTTTATCGAAAGTTCGAAACGGGGGATCGTACGGCCATGAAAAAGTTGCGTGCAGCGGTTGTGGGTGTTGGGTACCTGGGGCGGTTCCATGCTGAGAAGTATGGGGCGCTGCAGGACGTTGAACTGGTCGGTGTCGCCGACAGCGATCCTGCCCGGGCTGCCGAGATAGCCGGATTGCTCGGCACGGTCGCCTACGGCGATTACCGGGAACTTGCAGGCAAGGTCGACCTGGTCAGCATCGTCGTCCCCACGAGGTTTCACCATGCCGTGGCCTCTTTTTTCCTGCACAACGGTATCCATGTCCTCCTGGAAAAGCCGATTACCACCACCGTCGCTGAGGCACAGGACCTGATCGCCACGGCCGCCGATAAGGGGCTGGTCTTCCAGGTGGGGCACCTGGAGCGGTTCAACCCGGCGTTCACCGCGGTTGCCGGGCGGCTCAAGCGGCCGGGCTTCATCGAGGCGGTACGCGTCGCCCCGTTCAAGCCCCGGGGGACCGATGTGAGTGTCGTCCTCGACCTGATGGTGCATGACATCGACATCATCAGGCGGTTCGTCGGTTCGGAGATCACCGCGATCAGTGCTACCGGTGCCGTTGTCTACAGCAACGAGCCCGATATCGCCAACGCACGGATCGAGTTCGCCTGCGGCTGCGTCGCCAATGTGACCGCCAGCCGCATCAGCCTCGCGAGCGAGCGGAAGATGCAGATCTTCCAGGAAGACTCCTACATCAGCATCGACTTCCAGAACCGCCAGGCCACCATCGCCACGCGGGGTGAGGGGGAGAGCGCCCCGGGAGTGCCGGCGGTGAGCGTGCAGGAGCTCTCCGTCCCCCAGAGGGACCAGATCCTGGCCGAGATCGAGGCGTTCGTCGCTTCCGTCGCCACGGGGGCGCCGGTGGTGGTCCCGGGTGAAGACGGCCTGAATGCCCTGGAAACTGCCCTGATGGTCGAGGAGAAGATCAGGGAGAGCATCGCCCGGTTCAACGCCGCCGGCAGCTGCGGCCGGTAGGGAGAGCCTGTTGTCACGCAGGGTCATGATCATTGCCGGCGAGGCGTCCGGTGACATGTACGGCGCAAAGGTGGTTGAGGAGGCGCACCGGCTCGATTCGTCGGTGCGCTTTTTCGGTATCGGCGGCCAGGCGATGCGGCAGGCAGGGGTGGAGACGCTCGTCGATTCCCGGGAGATGGCGGTGATGGGGTTCGTCGAGGTGGTGGCCCATTTCGGCGTCATCTACCGTGCATTCCGCAGGATGGAGGCCCTCCTGCGTCAGGAGAAGCCTGACCTGCTCATCCTCATCGACTACCCCGGGTTCAACCTGCGCCTGGCGGCCGTGGCGAAAAAGGCCGGGGTAAAGGTCCTCTACTTCATAACCCCCCAGGTCTGGGCTTGGCATGCGAGCCGAGCCCGCAAGATCGCCCGGCTGGTGGACCATGCGGCGGTGATCCTCCCCTTCGAGGTCCCCATTTTCGAGCGGGAGGGGCTGCCCGTAACCTTCGTCGGCCACCCCCTGCTGGAGATGGCCGTCCCCACCATGTCCCGGGACGATGCGCAGAGGGAGTTCGGGCTGGATGCCGGGAAACGAACGGTCGGCCTGTTCCCCGGGAGCCGGAGGCGGGAGATCAACGGGCTCCTACCGGTCATGCTCGAGTCCGCGGTTCTCCTCGAGGAGCAGTTTGCCGACCTCCAGTTCATCCTCCCCCTGGCACCAAGTCTTGACCGGAAGCTTGTCGACGGGTTCCTCGCTGCCTCCCGGGTGAAGGTGACCGTCGTCGAGGGGAAGAATTACGACGTCATCCAGGTCTGCGACCTGATCATCGCCGCCTCGGGCACCGTGACCATGGAGATCGCCCTCTTCGGGGTGCCGATGGTCATCGTCTACAAGGTTGCGCCCCTCTCCTACGCCATCGGCAAGCGTCTCGTCCAGGTTGAGCACGTGGGGATCTGCAACATCATCGCCGGCGAGCGGGTGGTGCCCGAGCTGATCCAGCACGAGGCTGAGCCGGGGAGGATCGTTGCCGAGGTCAGCAGCATGCTGACCGACGGAGAGCGCTATGCCGTCATCAGGGAGAAGCTCCTGGCGGTACGGGCGAAGCTGGGGAAGCCGGGGGCTCCGGGCCGCGTGGCGACCCTGGCGATGAAACTAATGGATGGAAGGGAATAGGTACTGATGGAAGTTTTCAAACGCCTGATATCGTACAGCAAGAGCTACTGGCGCCGTATCCTGCTGGCAGCCATCGGCTCCGTCGGTGTCGGGGCGATGGACGGCACGTTCGCCTACCTCGTGGAACCCCTGCTGAAGAAGATCTTTTCCGAGAACCAGCTGTTCATCCTGACGCTGCTCCCCTTCGGCATCATCCTGATTTTCGTTTTCCGGGGGACATGCCGCTTCATCAACGATTACTACGTCAAGACGGCCGGCCAGCTGGCAATACAGAAGATCCGCAATGCCGTGTACGAGCGGTGCATGGGGCTCTCCGTCGGTTTCTTCAACCGGCATGCCACCGGCGTGCTGATGTCCCGGGTGCTGAACGATGTCAACATGATGCAGGAGGGGGTCGCCAACACGATCACCGGCCTGTTCCGTGACGGTTTTTCCGCCGTGTCCCTCCTGTTCGTCATCTTCTACCGCAACTGGCAGCTGGCGATCATCTCCTTCCTCGTCATTCCGGCCACGGTCTACCCGGCCCAGCTGATCGGCAAGAGGATCAAGCGGTACTCCAAGATGGGCCAGGAGAAGATGGGAGACCTCTCCAGCGTGCTCCAGGAGACCTTTTCCGGCATCAAGGTCATCAAGGCCTTCGGCCTGGAGGCGCGGGAGATCGAGAAGTTCAGGGACCAGAACCAGAAGTTCTACGAGTTCGTGCGCAAGACCATCAAGTACGATTCCTCCTCCGCCCCGGTCATGGAGACCATCACCTCCTTCGGGGTTGCCGGCGTCATCTGGATAGGGGGCAACAGCGTCATCTCCGGCAGGATGACCAGCAGCGAGTTCTTCTCCTTCATCACGGCCATGGCCCTGGTGTACGCACCGGTGAAGCGGTTGACCAGCGCCTTCAACGTCCTGCAGAGGTCCCTGGGCGCGGCGGAGCGGGTGTTCGAGGTCATCGACCAGCAGCCCGATATCGTCGATCTGGCCGACCCCGTCATCGTGGAGCGCGTGAAGGGGGAGGTCACCTTTGACCATGTCAGCTTCAGCTACGGCGAGGACCCGGTACTGCAGGATATATCGCTGGAGGCCCGCAAGGGGGAGATTATCGCCCTGGTGGGGCCATCGGGGGGGGGGAAGACCACCCTGGTGTCACTCATCACCAGGTTTTACGACGTGAGCGGCGGGGCGATCCTCATCGACGGCATCGACCTGCGGCGGATGAAGCTGCAGGACCTGCTCCGCCAGGTCGCGCTGGTCGATCAGGAGACCATTCTCTTCAACGATACGATCGCCAACAATATCCGCTACGGCAAGACCGACGCGACCGACGCGGAGGTCGAGGCCGCAGCCCGGGCTGCCTATGCCCATGACTTCATCATGGAGATGCCCGAGGGGTATGGTACCAACATCGGCGACCGGGGGGTACGACTCTCCGGCGGGCAGCGGCAGCGGCTCTGCATCGCCCGGGCGATTCTCAGGGATGCGCCCATACTCATCCTGGACGAGGCGACCAGCGCCCTGGACACGGAAAGCGAGCAGATGGTGCAGGGTGCGCTCAACAATCTGATGGCCAACAGGACCACCTTTGTCATCGCCCACCGCCTCTCGACCATCCTCCATGCCGACCGGATCCTGGTCCTGGAGGCGGGGCGGATCGTGGAGAGCGGCACTCACCAGGAACTTATCGGCAGGGACGGGCTCTACAGCAAGCTCCACTCCATGCAGCTCACGTGACAGCATGAAGAAACTGCGCAGAAAAATAGCGGCGAACCTGTCCGGCAGTGTCGGGTCGTTTCTCCTCCACGGCTTCATCTGCCTCCTGTTCCGGACCATGCGGATAACCTTCATCGGCAGGGAGATCGTCTCCGAGGTTGTCGAGCGTGGTGAGGGGTTCATCGGGATTTTCTGGCATGGCCGGATGCTCCTCATCCCCTTCATCTACCCCGGCAGTGTCATGCACGTGTTGATCAGCATCCACCGGGACGGCGAAATTATCGCCAATGTCATGAAACGTTTCGGTTTCAGCCTGGTCCGGGGTTCCTCGAAAAAGGGGGGGTCCGCGGCGCTGCGGGAGATGCTGCACCTGCTGAAGGAGGGGAAGGACCTTGCCATCACCCCGGACGGGCCGAAAGGACCGGTCGAAGTGCTGAAGCCCGGGGTCGCCGAGGCAGCCAGGCTGTCGGGCAAAGCGGTCATCCCCGTCACCTTCAGTGCCTCACCCTGCATCCGGGCGACCAGCTGGGACCGGTTCATGATTCCCTACCCGTTCTCCCGCGGGGTCCTGTATGTCGGCGACCCTGTCCGCTATGAAAAAGGGGAGGATATGGAAGCGTTCCGGCTCCGCATCGAAGCTGCCCTGCGGCATGTGAACGAACGGGCGGACGAGATGGTAGGACGAACGAAGTAAGCGGCGGGAAGAGAAGACGGCTGATGCATAGTGTCTACAATGTCCTCATATGGCTGGCTTTGCCGCTGATCGTGCTCTACCACACGTACCGTTCCGCCAGCAGGGGAAGACCGGCGGCATTCCTCCCCCGGTTCGGTTTCCTCCCTCCCGGCCAGCTGGCGGTTCTCGCCGGGCGGCGGCCGATCTGGGTCCATGCCGTCTCCGTCGGCGAAACCATCGCCGTCAAGCCCCTGCTCTCCGCGTTGAAGAGGCGCTATCCCGACAGGCCGCTGGTCCTGTCCAACATGACCGAGACCGGGCGGAGCATTGCCCTCTCCCTTCGCGACGTGGACCTTGCCATCTATTTCCCCTTCGATTACCCCTTCGCCGTCCGTCGCCTGCTCACGACCCTCGACCCCTGCCTGGTGGTGATCGTGGAGACCGAGCTCTGGCCCAATTTCCTCCGCAGGGCCCGTACCGCAGGTATCCCCGCGGTCATCGTCAACGGCCGGATATCTGACCGCTCACTGCGGCATTACCTGAAACTGGGGAGTTTTTTCAGGAGCGTCCTGGGGGATCTCGCCGCATGCTGCATGCAGAGCGACGAGGATGCCCGGCGAATGATCTCCATGGGAGCTCCCCCTTCCCGGGTCCATGTCACCCGCAACCTGAAGTTCGACATCTCGACCCCCCTCCATTCAGCGGCAGAGCTTGCGACCATGAGGAGCCGCTTCCGCATCCCCGGGGACCTGTTCATCTTCACCGCCGGCAGCACCCACCCGGGAGAGGAGGAAGCCGTCCTCGCCACCTATGCCGCCCTGCTGGCAACGGGCCTGCCGGTCCTGCTGGTGCTCGTCCCGCGCCATCCCGAGCGGGCTCAGGCCGTTGGCGAGCTGGTGACGCGGGGGGGGAGGGACGTCGTGCTGCGCTCGGACCTCGGAGCGCACGGTGCTGACCTCGTTCCCGGCAGCGTCCTCCTGGTCGATACGGTCGGCGAACTTATGGCCATCTATGCAGTGTCGGACCTGGTTTTTGTCGGCGGGAGTCTGGTGCCCCTCGGGGGACACAACCTTCTGGAGCCGGCATCGCTGGGGAAAGCCACCCTGTTCGGGCCGCACATGAACAATTTCCGCGAGATCGCCGCCATGGCGCTGCAGTACGGTGCCGCCCGCCAGGTAACGGATGCTTCCTCCCTGGCGGACGCTTCCGTGGAGCTCCTGCGCGACGAGGGTCAGCGGGCCGTCATGGGCGGGAACGGCCGGAGGCTGCTTAGCGAGCAGGGCGGAGCTACCGAGCTGAACATGGCGGTTATTGACCGCATTCTCCAGGGTGACTAGCGTATGGTAACTGGCGAGGCATACTTCCGCGAACTTGTCGACGGCACACGACGATCCCCGGCGGACCGGATCCTTTTTGCCTTCCTCCGTCTCTGTGCGATCCCCTATGCCGTTGTCATGGTGGTACGGGCGTATCTCTATCGTGCAGGCATCCTCGCCTCCCACCGCCTGCCGAGGCCGGTCGTCTCCGTGGGGAACATCGTCGTCGGCGGTACGGGCAAGACCCCCATGACGGCCTGGATCGCCTCCTACCTGATGGGGAAGGGGAAGCGGGTTGCGGTCCTTACCAGGGGGTATGGCGGCAGGCTCGAAGGGGAGGTGGCTGTGGTCGCCGACGGCACCCGGCGCCTGCTCGAACCGGCGGATGCCGGCGATGAGCCGTGTCTCCTGGCCGACAGCCTCCCCGGCCTGATCGTCGTCATGGGGAGCGACCGTTTCCGGGCCGGGACCCTTGCCATGACCCGTTTCAACCCGGACATCTTCATCCTTGACGACGGTTTTCAGCACCTGAAGCTCAAACGTGACCTGGACGTCGTCCTGCTTGACGGGACGAATCCCCGGGGTAACTCCCTGACCTTTCCGGCCGGATTGCTGCGGGAGCCATTCGGTGCCGTGGGCCGGGCGTCCCTGGTCGTGTTCACCCGTTCCGACGGCCGCACGCCGCCGGGGCTCCCCCTCCCGGCGGGGATGCCCGTCTGCCATGCCGTTCACCGCCTGACCGGCTTCACCACCACCGGAGGGGGAGCGCTTCGCCCCTTCGACGGTCTGCGCGGGCGCAGGGGACTTGCCTTTGCCGGCATTGCCAACCCCGCCGCATTTTTCGACGCACTGGAAGCGGAGGGGCTTACCCTGGCGGCGACCCTCGCGTTTCCCGACCACAGCGTCTACGGCGACGAGGAGTGTGCTGCCCTGGCCAGGCTTCGCCGGGGGTGCGGTGCCGACTACCTGATCACCACTGCCAAGGACGGGGTCAAATTCGGCTCTGCCGTTCCGGCCGACATCCCTTTCTACATCGCCTGCCTGGAAATGGCTTTCCACGACGAAGCACCCCTTCGGGCAGCGCTGGATAATCTGCTATGAAATCGGAGGCAAATATGGCACTATCTAACGCTCTTCTGGCTATACTGGCCTGTCCGCGCTGCAAGGGAGAGGTCCGGTACCGTCCGGAAAAGCCGTCCCTGGACTGTCTGACCTGCAGGCTTTCCTACCCGGTGAGGGACGGGATCCCGGTGATGCTGGTTGACGAGGCCGATGTCCTGACGAATGGTGACGAGTGAAGCGGACCCCCCTTACCGCAGCCGAAACCGGCAGCATCCTGATTCGGGCAACCAACTGGCTGGGCGATGCCGTGATGACCACCCCTGCCATCGGTGCCGTCCGGGAGGCGTTCCCCGCTGCGCGCATAACCCTGCTGGCTCCCCCCCTGGTGGCCGAGATGTTTTCTCCCCACCCCTGGGTGGATGAGGTCCTGGTCTATGACCGGAAGGGGAGACATCGCGGCATACGCGGCTACCTGCTGATGGCGGGCGAACTGCGGCAGCGCCGTTTCGACCTGGCAATCCTGCTCCCCAACTCACTTAATGCGGCACTTGTCACCTGGCTCGGGGGTATCCCCCGCCGCCTTGGCTATGCCACCGATGGTAGGGGTCTGCTGCTGACGCATCCCGTTCCCCGTTCCGAGCGCCTGCTCACGGGACACCAGTCGGGGTATTACCTGGCGCTCCTTGCCTACTGGGGGATCGCCCCGGGAGAGCATCCCCAGCTTCTTGCCACGACGCCGGCCGAGGACGCGGCCATGGCCGGCCGGCTCTCCCAGGGGGGGATCGCTCCCGGCGATTTCCTGATCGGCATCAATCCCGGCGCCACCTACGGATCGGCGAAACGGTGGTACCCCGACCGCTTCGCCCGGGTGGCCGACGACCTTGCCAGGCGCTGGCAGGGGAAGGTCGTCATCACCGGAGGTCCCGATGAGCGGGGGATTGCCGAGGAGATCGCCGGGCTCATGACCATGCCGTGCTGCAACCTGGCCGGAAGCACAGGGGTGCGTGAGCTGATGGCCGTCATCAGGCGGTGCGATTTTTTCGTCACCAACGATTCCGGCCCCATGCACATTGCCGCGGCCTTCGGTGTGCCGCTGGTCGCTATTTTCGGGTCCACGGACCACTCCACCACCTTTCCCCTTTCGCGCAAGGCCGCCATCGTCCGTGCCCAGGTCGACTGCGCCCCCTGCATGAAACGGGAGTGCCCGACCGATCACCGCTGCATGACCGGGGTCACGGTAGATGATGTCATCGCCGCGGCCGAACGGTTGAAGATGAGCTGTGAGGAACGATCCGCCGGGCAGGAGCCGGACAGTTGATATGCGCGTACTGATCGTAAAGACATCTGCTCTCGGTGACATCGTCCACGCCCTGCCGGTGCTGGACTACCTGCACCAGGTCCTGCCCGGCATCGAGATAGACTGGGTCGTGGAGGAGTCTTTCCGGGAGATCCTCGAGGGGAATCCCCTCCTCTCCAGGCTCTTCCTGGTCAGGACGAAGAGGTGGCGCAAGCGCCCCTTTTCACGGGATACCTGGCGGGAAATCTCCCTTCTGCGCTCGGAACTGCAGGAGAGAAGGTACGATATTGCCTTCGACATCCAGGGGAACCTGAAAAGCGGCCTGGTCACCCGGTGTTCCGCTGCCCCCCGCCGTTACGGCTTTGACCGGGGCGCGGTGCGCGAGACGCCCAACCTCTACTGCACGACGAATCACGTGCCGCTGCGAAAGCAGGATTACCACGTGACCGACAGGTCGCTGCGGGTCGTGAGCGTCCCCTTCGGCAAGGACTATGCCGATGTCCGGTTGAGCATGGATATCCAGACAAGTGCCGAGGACGACAGGGCCGCCGAGGTCTTTCTGGCTACCCTGTCCGATGGGTTCGCCATCCTCTTTCACCAGGGGACGACCTGGAAGACCAAGCTCTGGCATGAAGCCGGCTGGATAGAGCTGGGGAAGCAGCTGCTGGAGACCTACCCCGATGCCACCATCCTGCTCTCCTGGGGAGGCGAAGAGGAGATGCGGGCATCGGAGCGGATTGCGGTCGGGATCGGTCACCAGGCGAGGCTTCTTCCCCGCCTCTCCCTGAAGGGATTTGCCGCCATGCTGAAGAAGGTCGATCTCATGGTCGGTGGGGACACCGGCCCGATCCATATCGCGGCTGCCGTCGGCACCCCCACCGTCTCGTTCTACCGGGCCACGGACGGGAAGCGCAACGGTCCGCGGGGGGAGATGCACCGGATCGTCCAGTCGCCGCTCCACTGCAGCCGCTGCCTCGACAAGGAGTGCGACAAGGATGATGCCTGCCGCGACAGCATCAAGGTGCCGGCGCTCCTGGGCGCCATAACCGATCTGCTGACCCCTCCCGTGCCATGAAGATATCCGTCACCATCATCGTCAAGAACGAGGAGAAGAATCTCCCCGCTTGCCTGCAGAGCCTGGATTTCGCCGACGAAATCATCGTTGTCGACTCCGGCAGCAGCGACGGGACAGCCGAGATCTGCCGCAGTCACCCCAAGGTCAGCTTCCACGAACTCCCCTGGGAAGGGTTCGGCAGGCAGAAGAACCGGGCTGCGGACCTGGCCCGGAACGAGTGGGTTTTCAACATCGATGCCGATGAGCGGGTCTCGCCCGAACTGCGCGCATCGATCCTGGCGGCCGATGTGACCCGCTTCACAGGGTTCCGGGTGGCCCGGGAGAATTATTTCGCCCTGCGCCGGATCAGGTACTGCGGCTGGTACCCCGATTACAACATCCGCCTGTACAACCGGAACCAGTGCCGCTTCAGCGAGCGCCTGGTCCATGAGGCGGTTACCTGTCCCGGAGGTGTGGGGACCCTGCAGGGGAACCTGATCCACTATACCTACGCCGGTATCTCCGATTACCTGCAGCGGATGGACAAATACTCGTCCCTGGCCGCGGAAGAGGTGATCAAGGCGGGGAAGAAGCCGGGAGTCGCTGCCCTGCTGCTGCGGCCGCTCTTCACGTTCTTCAAGATGTTCGTGCTCAAGCAAGGGTTCAGGGAGGGGTACCATGGCCTGCTGCTCTCCCTGCTGTACGCGGTCTACACGTTCCTGAAATACGCCAAGGCCCGGGAGATACGGTCCGCCGGCTCCGCTGCCGGAAGCGGGACAGCCGAGAGGTGAAGGGCGTGCCCGCATCCGTGCCGGTCCTCCTGTACCACCACGTGAACCCCCACGAGGGGGACCTGGTCACCGTCACCCCTGACGTTTTCCGGGAGCAGATGGCCTGGCTCGTGGCGGCGGGGTATGAGTCTCTCTCCCTGGGGGAACTTCTGGCTTTCATGGCAGGGAGCCTGCGGCTCACGCGACCGGCGGTGGTCCTTACCTTCGATGACGGCTGGCTGGACAATTACCAGTATGCCTTTCCGGTCCTGCGGGAATTCGGCCTGCGGGGGAGCTTCTTTCTCATCACTGCGCGCACCGCTGCCGCTACAGCCGCTCACAACAGCGCGCCGGGAGCTCTCCCCGACCACGAGGGGGCGAAGCAGGCCATACGGCAAGGGGAGGCCGGCCGGGTCGTCATCGGCTGGGAGACGGCCCGGGAGATGCACCGCAGCGGCCTCGCCGGGTTTTACCCCCATTCCCACACCCATCCCCGCTGTGCGGATCTGCCCCGGGATGAGGTCATGCATGAGCTGCTCCACTCGCGCGCACTCCTGGCTGCCAACCTGGGTGTGGCTGCGGACTGCTTCTGCTGGCCATATGGAAGTATCCCCGCGGAGGGGGAGTCCTGGGGCCGCGACGCGGGTTACACGGCGCTGCTGACGACCGCTGCCGGTGTAGCACGGCCGGGGGGTAACCCCTTTGCCATCCCTCGGCTCGATCCCGGGACATCGGTGCACTCCCTGCGCGAGGTCCTTGTCGGGAGCGGTTGGGCTGGTCCGGCATGAGTACCATCTCCCCGGTAAACGGGGAACCAGAGCTATTTTCAGGGGGAAGACCCATGTCAGCTGACAACCACAATATCGCCTATCTCTGTACGGGGAAGATCTGCGAGAACGGCCTTGCCGACAAGGTCGCCATGCGCTGGATTTCCCCCCAGTTCGAACGGACGGACGTCACCTTTGCCGAGCTGGACGAGCAGTCCAACCGTTTTGCCAACGTCCTGAGCTCCCTGGGAATGGGAAAAGGGGACCTGCTCTGTACGTTCCTGCCGAAATGCATGGAGCAGTTCTTCGTTTTCCTCGGTTCGTTGAAAAGGGAGATGATAACCGGCACGCTCTTCTCCAATTTCGGTGAGGACGCCCTCCTCGACCGCCTGGGCGATTCGGGGGCACAGGTGCTGGTCACGAAACGGAGCCTGTACAAGAAGGTCGAGAGGATTCGTCCCCGGTTGCCCCACTTGCGCCATGTCATCCTCGTCGATGTGGCGGACCATCTCGCAGACGATGTCCTGAGCTATGCCCGGCTCATGGACGCTGCCGCCGCAACGTTCGAAACTCCCGCAACATCCGCCGGCACCCCCTCCGTGCTCCACTACACGTCGGGTTCCACCGGCAAGCCGAAAGGGGTCCTGCACCGTCATGGCAGCATCCTCCAGCAGAGCAGGACCTGCCGCGAGGTCCTGGGGCTTACACCGGACGATATCTTCTGGTGTACCGCCGACCAGGGGTGGGTGACGGGGACGTCCTACGGCATCATCGGACCGTGGAGCCTGGGGGTGACTCAGGTCCACTACGGTGGAGGGTACGATGCGGGCAACTGGATGGACCTGCTGGCAGGGGAGGGGGTTACGGTCTGGTACACGGCGCCGACTGCCCTGAGAATGCTGATGAGGGAGGATGGGGAGACCTACGAAGGGGTCGACCTCCCCGCCTTGCGGCACATATGCAGCGTGGGCGAGCCGCTCAACCCCGAGGTGATGACCTGGGCCGGCAAAACGTTCGGCAGGGAGATCTACGACACCTGGTTCCAGACCGAGACCGGGGCGATCATGATCGCGAACCGTCCCGGTCTTCCGGTCCGGCCCGGTTCCATGGGGACGAGGATTTCCGGGGTCGAACCCGCCATCGTGGCCGACGACGGCACCATCTGTTCCCCCGGGGAGCACGGGAACCTCTGCGTGAAACAGGGGTGGGATTCCATGTTCATCACCTACCTGAACAACCCGACAGCCTATGCAAGCAAGTTCAGGAACGGTTACTACCACACGGGCGACATGGCCTGGCAGGACGAGGACGGTTATTTCTGGTTCCTCGGCCGCAGCGATGACGTCATCAATACCTCCGGGCACCTGGTGAGCCCCTTCGAGGTCGAAAGCGCCCTGCTGGAACTGCCCGAGGTGGCCGAGTCGGGGGTGATCGGCGTACCCGACGAGTTGCTCTTCGAGAAGGTGGTGGCGTACGTCCATTTCCACCGCGGCATCGACCTTACCGCGGAACTGGAGCTGAAGATCCGCATCCACGTGGCCAACAGGCTCTCTTCCCTGGCCATACCTCAGGAGGTCATTGGGGTGCCGTCCGTGCCGAAAAACAAAAGCGGCAAGATCATGCGCAGGGTTCTCAAGGCGCAGTACCTCGGCCAGGATGCCGGGGATATTTCAACACTGGAGGAGTGAACAGAAATGATAACACTGGAGATGCTGAACCCGATTTTCCGCCAGGTATTCGACGATGAGTCGATCGTGCTCACCAGGTCGACGACTGCCGACGACATCGAGGAGTGGGACTCCCTGACCCACATGAACTTGGTCATTGCCCTTGAACTAGGCTTCAAGATCAAATTTGCCCTGGGTGAGCTTCAGCGGCTGAAGAATGTGGGAGAGATGCTGGATCTGATTAACCGGAAGCTCGCGTAGCAGGGGGAACGTTAGACCGATGCTCTTCAATTCCCTCGTATTTATCTTCGCGTTCCTCCCCCTGGTACTGGTCGGCTACTTCCTGCTGCTGCACTGGCGGTTGACGGTTGCGGCCAGGTCGTGGCTTCTGTTTGCGTCGCTTGTCTTTTACAGCTGGTGGGATGTCCGCTACCTGCCGTTGATTCTCGGGTCGATACTGTTCAACTACACCATCGGTGGAGTGCTGGTCGAGTACGACGACCTGAAACGGAAGCTCGTTTCCAAGAAAGCGATCTTTGTCGTCGGCGTGACGGCCAATATCCTGCTCCTCTGCTGGTTCAAGTACCTGGATTTCTTCATCGGCAACGTGAATGCCCTGTTCGGGACCGGGCTGCCGCTGCTGAAGATCGTGCTCCCCCTGGGGATCAGCTTCTTCACCATCACCCAGATCGCCTTCCTGGTGGATGCCTACGAGGGGCTCGTGGAGGAGCGCAACCTGCTGAACTATGCGCTGTTCGTGACCTTCTTCCCGCACCTGCTGGCCGGACCGATCCTCCACCACAAGGAGATGATGCCCCAGTTCGACCACCTGAGGAACAAAGTGATCAACTGGAAAAACCTCTATTTCGGGCTTGCCCTCTTCTTCATCGGCCTGTTCAAGAAGGTGATCATCGCCGACCAGTTTGCCGCCTGGGCCACGCCGGGTTTCGACACCGCACCATCGCTCACGTTCTTCGAGGCATGGCTGGCGAGCCTCTCCTATACCCTGCAGCTCTACTTCGATTTCAGCGGCTACAGCGACATGGCGGTCGGGATCGGCTGGATGTTCAACATACGGCTCCCGATCAACTTCAACAGCCCGTACAAGGCCACCGGCATCATCGATTTCTGGAAGCGGTGGCACATGACCCTGACGGAGTTTGTCACCACCTACCTCTATGCCCCGATCCTCCGGTCGTTCGGCCGCATTACCTTCGGTGTCTCGCTGGCGGCCATTTTCCTGGCGATGCTGATATCCGGCATCTGGCACGGGGCCGGCTGGACCTTCATCATCTGGGGCGGGCTGCACGGTGCGGCACTGGTGATCAACCACATCTGGCGCAAGAGGAAACTGTCGATGCCCCGTTTCCTCGCCTGGCTGATCACCTTCAACTTCGTGAACGCCTCCTTCGTCTTCTTCAGGGCAAAGTCCCTGGAGGGGGCCATGAAGGTCTTCGCGGGGATGGCCGGGGTCAACGGGGTCACCATGCATCGTTCACTCAAGAAGGTCCACCTGCTCGAACGGTTGGGGGTCAACTTCAGCGGCTCCTGGCTCGATGGCATCAACGGCAATGACCGGACGTACATCTATGCGCTGCTCGCCCTGGTTTTCGCGGTCACCTGCCGGAACTCGATGCAGGCCGTCGAAGGTCTGAAACCCGACTGGAAGCACTTTGCCGTGCTTGTGACGATTGCCTTCTGGGGGCTCCTGAACATAAGCCAGGTCAGCGAGTTTCTCTATTTCCAATTCTGACGGTGAATATGCGGTATAAACGTTTGGTACTCATCCTTGCAGGGATGCTTGTCGTGTTCGTGGCCCTGAACGGGGTCATCTGGAAGAGCTGGACCCAGGACCTGATAACCGATGCCCACTTCGACGGGGGCGATCTCACCCGCATGGGGTATATCCCTGGTTCCAAGATGCCCCGGCACAACAGGGTCGACCTGCCGCGACGCCATATCTCCCTCAAGGAGTACGCGGGCCAGCCGGTCGACATGGTCACGATCGGCGACTCCTTTTCCCAGGGGGGCGGTGGCGGGTATAACCGGTATTACCAGGACTATATCGCGACACGCTACGACATGACGGTGCTCAACCTCGACCATTACAAGGATGTCGATTTCATCACCACGATCTCGCTGTTTCTCAACAACGGCTTCCTCGACAAGGTCCGTCCCCGCTACGTCCTCATAGAGGCAAGCGAACGCGGCATCAAGGAGTTGGCTCATCCGGTCGATTTTTCCCGGGTGGAGCCCCTTGAGACGGTCCGGGGGTACCGCTTGTACCCCCATGCTTCCCATCCTCCCGACGTGTCGTTCATAAACAACGGCAACTTCAAGTTTCTTTTCAATGCCCTCTGGTTCAGGTTCACGGACCATGGCCTGTTCGGTGACGTACGCGTTGCCGATCTGAAGGGTGATTTTTTTTCCGTCACAAAGGGTGACAAGCTGCTCTATTTGCCCTATAAACCTAAGTTCGGTGCTGCAGAGGTGGGTGCGCTCAACGAGAACATGAACATGCTCGCCGACAGACTCAGCGCCCATGGCATCAGGCTGATCTATATGCCCTATGTGGATAAATACACCCTGTACCGGAACTGGCTGGTCCGTCCGACGTACCCCGAAAGCCAGTTTTTCGAACTCTTGCGCCCCCTGGCAAAACGGTACCAGTACATCGACACGAAGGAGCTGCTCAGGGAAGAGCTGGCAAAAGGGGAAAAGGATATTTTTTATGCCGACGATACCCACTCCAGCTGGAAAGCATCGGAGAAGATATTTTCGGTTGTGCGGTTCCCCTGATCGACGAATGCCTGATTATGAGAGCTAACAAAGTTTATCGAAAATTTTTCCTCTCCTGCATCGGGCTGCTTTTCTTCGTCTTTGCGGCCATAGCAACGTTCAACGGTTATTTCGACCCTCTGATGATATTCAGCTCTGTTCATCCAGGTAACCGTTACGTGCCGGTCATTGACACCAGGGTCCAGAAAACCAACCGCCTGTACCACGGTAATGAAAAGTACGATGCTCTGCTCCTTGGAAGCAGTCGTGCAGAGCAGTTCAGGCAACAGGATTTTCTCCCTTACAGGCTGTTCAATTATGCTTTGCCATCGTTGTATCCGGACGAAGCCGGAGAGTATCTGGACTTTTTCCTCAAGAAGAATGGAAACGGCAGGGTTGTTGTCTTTCTGGGACTGGATTTTTACGGCAGCAATGCCATTACCCATGAGCATGCCAAACCGCCCGGGTATTACCACGCATCTGTTGTTGATCCGTTTCAGACCGTTTCGCCATATATAGGCAGGAATGCTCTGAAATACTCGTTCAAGATGTTGCGAGGGAAAAAGGAAGTTTTCAAGTATGATCGGGTAACGATCGATAAGGTTACCCAATTCATGGGACAGGAAGAGTCTGACCGGCAGTTCAACAAGCAGCTGGATTTGTATGCTAAGACCATTTACGGTGATTACAGATATAACCGGGATTATTACACTATCCTGCGACAGCTCAAAGAGGGGCATCCCAATGTTGAGTTTGTGGTTTTTACCACACCCGTGACGAGGGAGCTCTTTGCCCTTCTCGTAAAGAGCGGCAGGTTACCGGACTATGATCGATGGCTTCGGGATATTGTCAGAGCATTCGGACGGGCATACAACTTCATGTATGTCAACCGTTTCACCATGGACAGGAGAAACTTTATGGATGCCCATCATCTGTACCCGGAACGCGCAACTCCATTGATGCGTATCATGACCGGAAGGCAGACGCAGGAAGATGAAGGGATAGGCGTTCTGCTCACTGCCGGTAATCTGGATGCTCAAATCGATGCGACGATAAAACAGAGCCTTCATATTCAGGAGACGATGCCATGAAATATTCAAATGTGTTATATGTGCTGAGGTGATAGCAGTGAAACCACCTGCGAGAGCTTGATTTTTGGAAACAACATCGATAAATGTGAGCAGAACAGCAGAACTTCTTCGGGCAATGGGACGTTTATGAAAATTACCGGCAAAAATATCAACTTACGGTTAGTGGAACTCGAAGACGCAGAATTCATGGTGAACTTGAGAGCTGACCGGAAAAACAAGTTTTTGACCAAGGTTGATGTAGAAAATCAACGTAACTGGTTGATTGACTATAAAGTTAGAGAAGCGAGAAAAACTGAGTATTATTTCATAATTTGTAACAAAGATGATGAACCGTGCGGGGCCGTCCGCATTTATGATTTTATCGGTGACTCTTTCTGCTGGGGAAGCTGGTTATTGAGTTCTGACGCTCCTGCCACCGCTGGTATTGAATCTGCCTTGTTGGTGTATGAGTTCGCCTTCTATTTCTTGAAATTCAAGCATTGTCATTTCGATGTACGTATTGAAAATACCAAAGTTAGAGCTTTCCACGAAAGAATGGGAGCGACAATCATAAAATCTGATGAGCTTGACGTCTATTACGAGCTGCCTCTTTCACAATATGAGTCCATCAAGAAAAAATACTTAAAGTATTTGCCTGCACAGGTGCTATATGAGCATTTTTAACTGTAACATTATCGAATTGCCCAAGATTTCAGATCCCCGGGGTAATTTGACCTTTATCGAAGGAGAGCGACACGTTCCGTTTGATATCAAACGGGTCTATTACCTCTACGATGTCCCTGGCGGTGCCGAGCGGGGGGGGCATGCCCACAAGGGGCTTCACCAGCTGATCGTGGCCATGTCGGGGAGTTTCGACGTGCTGCTGGACGACGGCCATGAAAAACGGCGCTTCCATTTGAACCGCTCGTACTACGGCCTCTACGTATGCCCCATGATCTGGCGGGAGCTGGATAACTTCTCTTCCGGCTCCGTCTGCATGGTCCTCGCCTCGAACCTGTACGACGAGGATGATTACTACCGCGACTATGCCACCTTCATCACGCAGGTGAAAGCGGGGGGGATATGAGCATTCCGGGTGGTGTCCGGCAGGAGATACCGTTTCTGGACCTGGGGGCCGTCAACTCGGCACACCGAACGGGACTGGAGAACGCGTTCAAGCGGGTGCTGGAGGGCGGTTGGTACATCATGGGGCGTGAGCTCGCCGCCTTCGAGGAGGAGTTTGCGGCATACTGCGGCGCACGCCATGCGATCGGGGTCGGCAATGGCCTGGACGCCCTCCATCTGATCCTCCGGGCTTACGGTATCGGTGCCGGTGACGAGGTGATTGTTCCGGCCAATACCTATATCGCGACCTGGCTTGCCGTCTCCTACGCCGGGGCAACGCCGGTCCCCGTGGAGCCCGATGCCGCCACGTGCAACCTGGACCCTGCGCTGATCGAAGCGGCTGTCACGCCGCGCACCAAGGCAATCATGGCGGTGCACCTCTACGGGCAGCCTGCTGACATGGACCGTATCAACGAGGTCGCCGCACGCCACGGCCTGAAGGTGATCGAGGATGCCGCCCAGGCGCACGGTGCACGCTATAAGGGGAGGAGAGCCGGATCACTGGGTGATGCGGCCGGGTTCAGTTTCTATCCGGGGAAAAACCTCGGTGCCCTGGGTGATGGTGGTGCCGTCACGACGGACGACGGGGCCCTGGCCGAGCAGATCCGCGTCCTGCGCAATTACGGCTCCAAGGTGAAATATTACAATGATGTCAAGGGGTTCAATTCCCGGCTGGACGAGCTGCAGGCTGCGCTGCTGCGGGAGAAGCTGACAACCCTCGACGGTGACAACCGGCATCGTGCCGAGATGGCTTCACTGTATCTCTCCCGGTTGCAGGAGAGCGGGGTGGTTCTGCCGGTTGTCCCCGACTGGGCGGAACCGGTGTGGCACCTCTTTGTGGTGCGCAGCAAGCGGCGGGACGAATTGCAGCAGCATCTTTCCCGCTGCGGTGTCGGCACCGTGATCCATTACCCGATCCCGCCCCACCTGCAGCCGGCCTATGCGGAGCTGGAGCTGGGGGAGGGGTGTTTCCCCCGTACCGAGTCCATTCACCGGGAGGTCCTGAGCCTGCCGATGGGACCGACGCTGACAACGGACGACGTCGGGTATGTCTGCGACGCTATCAATAACTTTTACTCGGAGTCACGGTGACCGATCCCCTCGTCAGTGTCGTCATCCCGCTCTACAATCACGCGGCCTATATCGAGCGTTGCCTTGACAGCATCGTCGAAGACCCCTATCCTGCCAAGGAGATCGTGATCATCGACGACGGGTCGAAGGACGATTCGCTGGACGTGGTTGCACGGTGGCGCGAGTCGGGCCGGGGGGAGCATCTCGTCGACTTCCGCTGTTACAGCCGGGAGAACCGGGGCATAACCAGGACTCTCAACGAACTCGTCGGCCTGGCCGCCGGCCCCTTCATCGCCTTCCTTGCCAGCGACGACTACCTCCTCCCCGGGGGGATCGGCGCGCGGGTCGCTTACCTGCAGGGGCATCCGGAGAAGATGGCGGTCTTTGCCGACAGCGTGGTTGTCAACGATGCCGGTGAAGTAACCGCCCAAAGTGCCCTGGCCGCACTTTTCAAGACGGAGGTATCCCGTCTCGCTTCCCCGAAACTCCTGAGTTACGAACTGGTATTCCACTGGTGCGTCCCCGGCCCGGTCTTCCTGGCACGCCGGGAACTGTATGACCTGGTGGGGGGGTATGACGAGTCGATCGCCGTCGAGGACCGGGATTTTTACTACCGCCTGGCGGCCCGCGATCTGCTCGGTTTTATCGATACCGCCGTCGCGGCCTACCGGGTGCACGCCGGTGGCCATGCGGCCACCCCTGCCCGGGAGAAGAGCTACGTGCAGGCAATGCTCGCGACCACCGAAAACAACATGGCGGCGTTCACCGGGATGCGCAGGGCCTACCTCCGGGCGGACAACTGGGCCTGCCGGGGAAAACTGCAGCGCCTGAACGGTGACAACAGCGTCGGTGCCCTGCTGAAGTACCGAGGCGGCAGGCTCGCGGGGAGCATTCTCAAGCGGGTCTATGCCCTGTGTGCACCCTTTCTTTGAGGTGACAGTGCGACGATCGATGTTCCGATATGAATTCCACCACCAGCCAGGATCGCTTCCATGCCCGTAGACATAGTCATCCCCGTTCTTAACCAGCTGGAGTACACCCGGCCGTGCCTCGAGTCCCTGTTTGCCACGGTCCCCCCCGAGGTGAGGATCTACGTGGTCAACAACGGCTCTACGGACGGCACGACGGAATATCTGGCAGGTCTGCCGCGGATTTCGGTGATCAGCAACGACCGGAACCAGGGGTGCGCGGTTGCCTGGAACCAGGGGGTCCGGGCCGGATCGTCACCCTGGGTCGTGGTGCTGAACAACGACGTGCTCCTCCCCGAAGGGTGGCTGGACGGCCTCCTCGCGGCCGCAGCGAGGTACTCGTGGGATATCGTCTGTCCGGCCCTGCGGGAGGGGGAGTACAATTACGACCTTGCGTCCTATGCCCGCACCTACATGGGGGCAATGGGAGAGGTCGTCCGTCGGGGGGAGACCCACGGGGTCTGCTTCATGGTCAACCGCCGGGTATTCGAGGCGATCGGCCTGTTCGACGAGAACTTCAGGATCGGTGGCGGCGAGGATACGGACTTCTTCTGGCGTGCTGCGGCGGCGGGGTTTCGCAGCGGCTCGACCGGCTGTTCGTTCATGCACCACTACGGTTGCGTGACCCAGGATTACGTCAAGAAGGAGATCACCAAGCGGTGTTACGGCCCTGAACACCGTGCGTATTTCCGGGAGAAGTGGCGGCTCGGCTGGCTGAAGCGTTTCGTGCTGCGCCGCAGGTCGAAGGCGCGGGAGCTGATCTGGAGGGTGGGGGAGCAGGTGCGTTACGGCCACACGCTGAGGGAAAAATGGCAGGGGGGGAAGCTCCGGTTCTACTGAGACCGGGGTGCGCGACGATGAAGCCCAGATCCATTCTCATCTGCTCGATGCGCCTTATCGGCGACGTGATACTGACGACGCCGATGATCGGCCTGCTGAAGGCCGCCTACCCCGAGGCGGCAATCGACCTCCTGGTGACGGTCAAAACCGGCGAGTTCCTCGAAAAGGACCCTCGCGTGCGCCGGGTGATCTATTTCAGGCAGTTCGATATCGACAGGAACGCCCGTGCCCAGGGTGAAAGCTACTTCGGCAGTATCTTCCGTCGTTACGACATGGCCATCAACATGAATTACGCCGACCGGGGGACCTATGCGACGATCCTGGCCGGCCGGCAGAGCCGCATCGGCTTCTACCGGGATGACGGTTTCCTGAAGACCTTCTGGAAAAAGATTCTTCTTACCCATCCGGTAAAGTACGAACCGTATGAACATATCGCCTACCGGTGCAAGAAGGTCGCCGATGCCCTCGGCATCCCCGCCGGGAAGCTTGAATGCAAGGTTTTCTGGGATGGCGATGACGAGCGCATGGTCGCCTCGGCGCTGGAGCGGGGGGACAATCGCCCCTACTTCGTCGTTCACCCCTTTGCCCGCGGGCGCCACAAGGTATGGCACATGGACCGTTTTGCCGAGGTGAGTGATGCCATTGCCGGGAGATACGGCCTGCAGCCGGTCTGGTCTTCGTCGCCGCTTCCCGACGAGGTGAACCAGCTCGAGGCGGCGGCGCAGCTCTGCCGGCATCGGCCCCTCACCGTTGCCGGCGCGTTCAGCCTGAACCAGATGACCTGCCTCCTTGCGGGTGCTGCCCTCTACGTGGGGCTGGACACGGCAATCACCCATCTTGCCGCCACAACGGGCATCCCCGTGGTGGCCCTCTACGGTCCGACCCCGGGCGCCTACTGGGGTCCCTGGGACAACAGCGTGCCGGCTGAGGAGCAGCGCTCCATCCTCAGGGGGCCCCGGCCCTCCCGCAGGATCATCATGCTCCAGAAGGAGTGGGAGTGCGTGCCGTGCGGCGGGGTGGGGTGTCCCGGCCGGGAGCCGGAAAGCCGCTGCCTGCTGGAAATGGAGAGCCGCGAGGTCCTTGCCGCGGTCGAGTCCCTGCTCGGGGAAGGAGTCGTGAGGAAATGAAAGTCAGCTGCTTCACCTTTCTGCGCAACGGCGAGATGCTCGGCTACCCCTTTGTCGAGTCGATCCGTTCCGCCTTGCCCCTGTGCGACGAGTTCATCGTCAACATCGGCCCCTGCGAGGACCGGACCCTCGAGATGGTGCAGGCCATCGGCGATCCCAGGATCAGGATCGTGCAGAGTGCCTGGAACGAGCAGATGCGGGTAAAGGGGTATGTCTACGGACAGCAGAAGAATATCGCCCACTTCAACTGCACCGGGGATTGGGCCTTTTACCTGGAAGCGGACGAGGTCCTCCACGAAAACGATCTGCCCGCCATCCGCGCCGCCATGGAAACGTATCTTCCTGACGAACGGGTGGAGGCACTGGTCTTCGACTACCTGCACTTTTACGGCAATCATTCGACCATCGCCTGGAGTCCTGCCTGGTATCGCCGTGCTCCCCGGATCATCCGGAACACCCTCCGCTCGTACTCACCCGACGGGCTGTTTTTCCTGGTCCTTGGGACGAACAAGCGGGGGCGCTACCCCCGGGCCGCCCTGGTCAATGCTCCCGTCTACCATTACGGCTGGGTGCGCAGCGAGGAGCAGATGAACCGCAAGGCTGACAAGGTGGAGAAGTACTGGGCGAAGGAGCCCAAGAAGATTGACTACTCCCTCATCGATCCCCTGGTGTTGAGGGAGTTCACCGGGGTCCATCCCGCCGTCATGGCCGGTTGGCTCCCCGCGGGCAATCCGGGCCTGTTTCAGGCGGACCCCGACCATCGTCTCACCCGCAGGGAACGGAAACACCGGGTCCTGATGAAACTGGAGAAGCTGTTCGGTCTCGAAATGAGCAAGAAACATTACACCCTCGTGCGTGGCTAGTCGTGTCACGCCCGACGAGCAGAGGTGACTGTCTGTGAAGTACCAACCCGTTGATCTGTCCCATGTGACGACCTACCCCATCGGAACCCGCAAGAACAAGACCATCATGGCCCGGGACCGGTCCGGATCGGTCCGGGCGGGGATGTCCGTTGCCGACCTGCTTGCCGCCATGCCCCCCCAGCTCGGGGCGGAGATGCTCGTCGGTGTCATCGACGCTGTCGTGTCGGCCCGTGCAAACGGCAAGCCAGTGGTCGTCGGCATGGGGGCCCACGTGATCAAGTGCGGCCTGCAGCCGGTGCTGAAGAGTCTCATCGAAGCCGACGTCATCACCGCGTTTGCCCTCAACGGTGCCGGCTCCATCCACGACTACGAAATATCCCTCATCGGCGAGACCAGCGAGGATGTGGGGGCTGTGTTGCACTGCGGCACCTTTGGCATGGCGGAAGAGACGGGGCGGGACATCAACCTTGCGCTCAAGAGAGGAGTGGCACAGGGGATGGGGTACGGCGAGTCCGTCGGCCGTTTCATCCTGGAGAACGGGAACCCCCACAGGGAGGACAGCCTGCTGGCGGTCTGCGCCGAGCGGAACATCCCGGTGACCGTTCACGTCGCCGTGGGGACGGACATCATCCACCAGCACCCCTCCGCAGACGGTGCCGTCATCGGCGAGGCGACCTTCACCGATTTCAGGCTCTTCACCTCCATCGTCAGCGAACTGGGGGACGGCGGGGTGTACCTGAACATCGGCAGTGCCGTGCTGCTGCCGGAAGTGTTTCTCAAGGCCCTCTCCATCGCCCAGAACCTGGGGCACCACGTGGATCATTTCACCACGGCGAACTTCGACATGCAGCAGCACTACCGGCCGTTGCAGAACGTGGTGAAGCGGCCGACCTCGGGGAAGAGCAGGGGGTATACCATTACGGGGCACCATGAAATCATGATCCCGCTGCTGGCCGCGGGGATCCTGGATAAAATCAACTCGTAGCGGACAGGTGCTGCCCGACAGGAGTCAGTAGTGGAGCGTAAGAACATCGAATCATTTTTCAATCGCGCCGGCGAGATCAGGGCGCTGGTCATCGGCGACCTCATGCTGGACGAGTACCTGTGGGGGAAGGCGGAGCGGATTTCTCCCGAGGCGCCGGTACAGGTCGTTGACGTGGTGCGGGAAGACCTCCGTCTCGGCGGGGCGGGGAACGTGGTCAACAACCTGGTCACCCTCGGTTGCCGGGTGGCCGTCTGCAGTGTCATCGGCGCCGACGACAACGGTACCCTGCTGTGCCACGTGTTCAGCGGCATGGGGGTGGACACGGATGCCGTTTTCGAGGACCCGGCCCGGAGGACCGGCAAGAAAACGCGGGTGCTGGCGACCCATCAGCAGATCGTGCGGATTGACCGGGAGTCGAAGGAGGAGATATCTTCCGAATGCGAAGAGAAGATCATCGGATTCCTCGAGCGTGAAGGAGCTTCCTTCCATGTCTTCGTCGTCTCCGACTACCTCAAGGGGGTGCTCACGCCGCGGGTACTGCGGGCTGTCATCGACACCGGCAAACGGCTCGGCATCCCGGTGGTGGTCGACCCGAAGGGGGATGACTACGCGAAATACCGCGGCGCGACCATCATCACTCCCAACCGGAAGGAGGCTGAGCAGGCTTCCCGCATGGCGATCGTGGACGAGGCCAGCCTGAAGGGTGCGGCGGCAAAGCTCCTTGCCGACCTTGACCTGGCGGCGCTGCTGATCACCCGCAGCGAAGCGGGGATGTCGCTGTTCGCTGCTGACGGCCCCTCCCTCCACATCCCGACCGTGGCTCGGGAAGTCTTCGATGTTACCGGAGCCGGTGACACGGTGCTTGCGGTCCTCAGCCTGGGCCTGGCCGGCGGGGTCGACCTCGCGTCCGCAGCCCGGCTGGCGAACACGGCGGCAGGGATCGTGGTCGGCAAGCTCGGTACCTCCACGGTCACTCCCGATGAGATCATGGTCGAGGTCTGCCGGGGGCACAAGGATAGCGACACCAAGATCAAGAACCTGGATGTGTTAACCCGGATCATCGAGGCCGAGAAGGGGCGCGGCAAGAAGATCGTCTTCACGAACGGCTGTTTCGATCTTCTTCATGTGGGCCATGTGAAGTACCTGCAAAAAGCCCGGTCTCTCGGGGATATCCTCGTTCTCGGGCTCAACAGCGATGCGTCCATCCGGAGGTTGAAGGGGGAGAAGCGCCCCCTCATCTGCGAGGAGGAGAGGGCCCATATCCTGGCCGCCCTGGACTGCATCGACTACGTACTGGTTTTCGAAGAGGATACGCCGCTCCGGATGATAACCGCCCTGAGGCCGGACGTACTGGTCAAGGGGGGAGACTACACCCTCGACGGGGTCGTGGGGCGGGACGTGGTCGAGTCCTACGGGGGGAGAGTCGAGCTGGTCTCCTTCGTGGACGGGAAGTCGACCACCAACATCATCGAGAAGATTCTGCAGAGCTATGGGTAGGTGCCAGCGCCGTAAGTGCGCGGTCACGTAACGGACAAGGACGGTCGTCAATGGGAAAAGTTCTGGTAACGGGGGCTGCCGGTTTCATCGGATTTCACCTCAGCCGTCGGCTCCTGCGTGAGGGTGAGCAGGTTGTCGGGCTGGACAACCTGAACAGCTACTATGACGTGCAGCTGAAGCTGGACAGGCTCAAGCAGCTTGAACCCGAGCCCGGTTTCACGTTCCATCGCCTGGGGCTGGAGGACAGCGAATCGGTCGGGGAACTTTTCGCCCGGGAGCGTTTCGACGTGGTGGTGAACCTGGCTGCCCAGGCCGGGGTGCGTTACTCCCTGGAGAATCCCCGGGCCTACATCGACAGCAATATCGTCGGCTTCACCAATATCCTTGAGGGGTGCCGTCACAGCGGCGTCAAGCACCTCGTCTACGCATCGTCCAGTTCGGTGTACGGTGCCAACACGAAGATGCCTTTTTCCGTGCACCAGAACGTGGATCACCCCCTGTCCCTCTATGCTGCGAGCAAGAAGGCCAATGAGCTGATGGCCCACACCTACTCGGGCCTCTTCAACCTCCCCACCACCGGTCTCCGTTTCTTCACTGTCTACGGCCCATGGGGACGACCGGACATGGCCCTGTTCCTCTTTACCCGGGCGATCCTGGAAGGTCGTCCCATCGACGTGTTCAACTACGGCAGGATGCAGCGGGATTTCACCTATGTCGATGACATCGTCGAGGGGGTGGTGCGGGTCATGGGGAAGATACCCGAGCCGGCAGGGAACTGGGACGGGATGGCTCCCGATCCCGGCACCAGTTTCGCCCCCTACGGCATCTACAATATCGGCAACAACCGGCCGGTGGAGCTGAGCAGATTCATCGAGATCCTGGAGGAGTGTCTCGGCAGGAAGGCTGAAAAGAACTATCTTCCCCTTCAGGCCGGCGATGTGCCGGCCACCTATGCCGACATCGACGACCTGAGCAGTGCCGTCGGCTTCAGGCCGGCGACCACGATAGAAGAGGGGATTGCCCGCTTCGTCTCCTGGTACAGGGACTATTACAAACGCTGAGGTGGTTATGGAAACGGTTCTGGTCACGGGTGGCTGCGGCTATATCGGCAGCCACGTGGTGCGTCAGCTCTCCGAGGCAGGCTTTCGGGTGGTCGTGTATGACAATCTCTCCACCGGTTTTGCCGATGCCCTGGTGAACGGCGAAACCCTTGTGCAGGGAGATCTTGCCGACACGGCGGCAGTCGAGACCCTTTTTGCCGGTTACGGGTTCAGGACGGTCCTGCATTTTGCCGCCTCGATCGTGGCGCCGGAGTCGGTAACGAATCCGTTGAAGTTCTACGCAAACAATACTCGAAATACCCTCAACCTGCTGCAGGCCTGCGTCAGACATGGTGTGGAGCGGTTCGTTTTTTCCAGCACCGCTGCGACCTACGGCATGCCGGAGAACGGCCATGCCTCGGAAGAGAGCCCGACCGTCCCGATCAATCCCTATGGCACCTCCAAGCTGATGAGCGAATGGATGCTGCGGGACACGGCCGCCGCCCACCCTTTGAGATTTGCCATACTGCGCTATTTCAATGTCGCCGGCGCCGATCCCCGTGCCCGCATGGGGCAGCGGACCCCCGAGGCCACCCACCTGATCAAGGTCTGTTGCGAGGCGGCTCTCGGGCTCAGGCCTGAAGTATGCATCTACGGCACCGGTTTCCCGACTCCTGACGGCACCGGGATCCGCGATTACATCCATGTGGAGGACCTGGCCTCCGCCCACCTAGCAGCGCTCTCCCATCTGGCGCAGGGAGGGGAGTCGGTGCTGCTCAATGTCGGTTACGGCAAAGGGGCTTCCGTCCTCGAGGTCATTGCCATGGTCAAGCGGGTCAGCGGCGTGGATTTCAAGGTCGTGGAAAAGGGGAGCAGGCCGGGAGACCCGGCCATGCTGGTGGCCCGTGCCGAAAAGATCCGGTCGGTCCTCGACTGGAAGCCGGTCCGGGACGATCTGGAGACGATCATTAGCGATGCCTGGAACTGGGAGCGGAAACTGCACGGCAGGTAGACGCGGTCGTTTCCGGCCGCACGATGATACGAGGAGAAATGCATGACCAGAAGCATGACCGGTTACGGCAAGGCAGAAGTTACGGGCGTGGGGGGGAAGTTCACCGTCGAGATCCGTTCGGTGAACCACCGCTATGGGGAGGTGTCGGTCAAGCTTCCCCGGCAGCTGCTCTCCCTTGAAGGGGACATCCGGCGGCGGATGTCCGAGAGGTTCAAGCGGGGCAAGATCGATGTCTTCATCCAGTTCGAACCTGCTGCAGGGAGCGTCACCCCCCCCGTCGCCAACATCCCGCTGGCGCTGGCATACAACGAGGCCTTCGGCCAGATCCGTCAGGCTCTGGGGGTATACGACCACGTACCCTTCGATCTGATCCTGGCCCAGAAGGACGTGCTCACCGTCGCTGCCCAGGAGGCAACGGTCGACCTTGAGGAGCAGTCTGCCGATCTCCATGCCGCCCTGAATGCAGCATCGGACAGCATGGAGGCCATGCGCCTCAAGGAGGGGGAACAGCTGGCCCGTGAGATCATTGGGCGGGCATCCCTGGTGAGTGAAATGGTCGAGAGCGTGGCCCAGCGGGCGCCCGTTGCCGTCGCCGCCAACGGGGAGAGGCTCAGGGAAAGGATCTCCCGGCTGCTGGGGGAGACGCCGGTCGACGAAATGCGTCTTGCCCAGGAGGTGGCCATCCTTGCCGACCGGATGGAGATTACCGAGGAGCTGGTTCGCCTGCGCAGCCATTTCAAGCAGTTCCACTCCACCATGGGGATGAATGAACCGGTGGGGAGGAAACTCGATTTTCTCCTCCAGGAGATGAACCGCGAGGTGAACACCATCGGTTCCAAGGCAAACGATGCGGAGATCGCCGCCATTGTCGTCGAGCTGAAGTCGGAGCTGGAGAAGGTGCGCGAGCAGATACAGAACATAGAGTAGCAATCGAGGTCTCCATGCAGCGACAAGGAATACTGTTTATCGTTTCGGCCCCTTCCGGTGCGGGTAAAACCACGCTCTGCAGGGAAGTCCTTGACATTTTCCCGGGGCTGCGGCACTCTGTAAGCTTCACCACCCGCGCTCCGCGAAACGGAGAAGTCCACGGTAGGGATTACTTTTTCGTCTCCAAGGACGAATTCGAACGGATGGTCCGAGGTGGCGAGTTTGCCGAATGGGCCGAAGTTCATGGCAACTGTTACGGCACTGCATTACGCACCCTGGCCGAAAGTCGCGAGAAGGGGATCGACCTGATCCTCGACATCGATTGCCAGGGGGCTCTGCAGCTCAAGGAGAAGCAGGTCGCCGGGGTCAATATCTTCATCCTCCCCCCCAGCTACTCAGAGCTGAGACGTCGCCTCGAAGGACGGGATTCGGACAAGCCGGACGTCATCGAGACCAGGATGAACAACGCCGCGGCCGAGATCAGTCAGGCACGGTGGTACGATTACATCATCGTCAATGACCAGTTCCCCAAGGCTGTGGAGGAACTCAGGTCGATCATCATTGCCGAGCACCAGCGGACAGCCCTGATGCTTGCAGCAGTTGGTAACGAATTCAAACTTTAGGGGACGGCGGACCGGCCGTCCACTTCTTTCAGGAGAGTCAATTATGGCAAGGGTTACTGTTGAAGATTGTCTGGAGCACGTAGATAACCGTTTCCTTCTGGTGATGCTCGCTTCCAAAAGGGTCAAGCAGCACTACAAGGGGGCAAAGCCTCTCATCGACAACAAGGCTGAAAACAAGAACGTCGTCCTCTCTTTGCGCGAGATCGCCGCAGGCAAGGTCAAGTACGAGTATTCCGGCCGTCGCGGCGGGAAATAACGGTCGACAAGGGTTTTTTCATATCAGCTTAACGCCAAAGGCGACGGTATTAATCGTCGCCTTTCTTTTACGCTCGGTTAGTGTGCCTATTCCATGATCAGACTCAATGACATATTAAGCAAGGTCTCTTCCTACAACACCTCTGCGGACCTGGACATCATCCGCAAGGCTTATGTCTACTGCGCCAAGGTACACCAGGGGCAGACCCGCCTCTCCGGTGAGCCGTACCTGGTACATCCCATGGAGGTCTCGGCTATCCTGGCAGACCTGAAGCTGGATGTGCCGTCGGTTGTCACCGGTCTGCTTCACGATACGGTGGAGGATACCCTGACGACCCTGGAGGAGCTGGCGGAGATGTTCGGGGAGGAGGTCGCCAGCCTGGTCAACGGGGTGACGAAGATCGGCAAGATCCACTTCAAGACCAAGGAGGAGAGCCAGGCGGAAAACTTCCGCAAGATGCTCCTCGCCATGTCTGACGATATCCGCGTCATCCTGATCAAGCTTGCCGACCGTCTCCACAACATGCGCACCCTGCAGTACCAGCCCGAAGTCAAGCAACGTGCCATTGCCCGGGAGACCCTGGACATCTATGCACCGATCGCCCACCGCCTTGGTATCCAGTGGGTGAAGAGCGAGCTCGAGGACCTCTCTTTCCGCTACCTGGATCCCCAGGTCTATTACGACCTCGCCTCCAAGGTGAGCATGAAGAAGAAGGAGCGGGAGGCCTACATCGATGAGGTGAAACGGGTCATCTCCGAGAAGCTGGCCGAGCACGGCATCAGGGGGGAGGTTTCCGGCAGGAGCAAGCACCTTTACTCGATCTATCGCAAGATGGTGAAGCGCAACGTGGACATCGACCAGATCTACGACCTGGTCGCCATCCGCGTCATGGTCGAGGATATCCGGGCCTGCTACGAACTGCTCGGCCTGGTCCATTCCACCTGGAAGCCGATTCCCGGGAGGTTCAAGGACTACATCGCCATGCCCAAGGGGAACATGTACCAGTCGCTGCATACCACGGTGATCGGCCCCACCGGCGAGCGGATGGAGGTGCAGATCCGTACCGAGGAGATGCACCGCGTTGCCGAGGCGGGGATCGCCGCCCACTGGAAGTACAAGGAGGGGAAGGGGTACGACGAGCGGGAGGTCAAGCGCTTTGCCTGGCTGAGGCAGCTTCTGGAGTGGCAGCAGGAGCTGCAGGATTCCCGGGAATTCATGGACAGCGTCAAGGTCGAGCTTTTCCCCGAAGAGGTCTACGTATTCACCCCCAAGGGTGACGTCAAGTCGTTCCCCAAGGGGGCAACCCCCATCGACTTCGCCTACAGCATCCACAGCGATGTGGGCCATCGCTGCGTCGGCGCCAAGGTCGACGGCAAGCTGGTGCCGCTGAAGCACGAGCTGAAGAACGGGGAAATCGTCGAGGTCATCACCTCTCCCCACCACACCCCCAGCAAGGACTGGTTGAAGATCGTCAAAAGCTCCCGGGCGAGGAACAGGATCAGGGCATGGATCAAGACCGAGGAGCGCAAGCGCAGCATTTCGCTGGGGAGGGAGATCTGCGAGAAGGAGTTCCGCCGCTACTCCCTCAACTTCGCCAAAATGCAGAAAAACGGCGACATCAAGCGGGTTGCGGCCGAGTTCGGTCTCCATTCCGAGGATGATCTCATGGCAGCGATCGGCTACGGCAAGCTTTCCTGCCTGCAGGTCGTCGGCAAGCTGGTGCCCCACGAGAAACTCGACATCCCCCGGGAAAAGTCCGAGTCCCGGGTCGAAAAGATCATCAACAAACTCAAGGGGAAACCCTCCAGTGCCATTCAGATCGGCGGCGTGGAGGATGTCATGGTGCGGTTCGGCAAATGCTGCAATCCCCTTCCCGGCGACGAGATCGTCGGCTTCATCACCCGGGGGAGGGGGGTAACGGTTCATTCCAGCGACTGTGTCGTTGCCCTGGGGAGCGATCCCGAGCGGCGTATCGAGGTCGCCTGGAGCCGGGACAAGAAAGCCGCACTGCCGGTGAAAATCAGGGTGGCCTGTCACGATCAGAAGGGGATCCTGGCCAACATCAGTCAGGCCATCACCAACTGCGAGGCCAACATAACCAGCGCCCATATCCAGAGTACGGTGGACCGGATGGGGGTCAACATCTTCGAGGTCGAGGTGACGGACCTGGATCATCTTCGTAAGGTGATGAACTCGATCCTGAAACTCCCTGGTGTGACCAATGTGGAGAGGTTGCGCAGTTGAAAGGATCCCCGTCATCGGGGAAAATCTTGAAGGACTGAATCAGGTGGGAGGTGTTAACCGATGGAAAGAACGATCATTCATACCGATAGTGCACCGGCGGCGATTGGTCCCTATTCCCAGGGGGTGAGGGGTGGCGGGTTCATCTTCTTTTCGGGGCAGATACCCATTGACCCTGCCAGTGGAGAGGTTGTGTCCGGCGGCATTGTCGCCCAGACCGAACAGGTCATGCGGAACATCGGGGCGCTGCTGACCGCGGCCGGCACCGGTTTCCCGTCGGTGGTGAAGACTACCATATTCCTGACCGATCTGGCCGATTTCGGGCAGGTGAACGAGATATACGGCCGCCATTTTCCCGCAGCGCCCCCGGCCCGGTCGACCGTGCAGGTCAGTGCCCTCCCCAAGGGGGTGGCTATCGAGATCGAGGTGGTCGCCCTGGCCGGCTAGAAACGACTGTGCCGGTACCGTCACTGGGTAGCGGATAAAACAAAGCCGCATTCAACGGGATTGAATGCGGCTTTTGTTCAAACTATCTAAGAGGTTCGCTGCTGACTGTTTCAGAGAGCCTTGGTTACATGACCGGAGCGGATGCAACGGGTGCAGACCTTGATGCTTTTTACAGTACCCTGCCGGATAGCTTTAACTTTCTGCAGGTTGGGGTGCCAGGTACGACGGGTTTTGTTGTTGGCGTGACTCACGTTGTTCCCGAAGCTCGGACCCTTGCCACAGATTTCACATACTTTAGACATGGTGTTACCTCCTGAGAGACTGAAGCATCATTTAATAGCAGAAACAGGCATAAAGAGCAAGTACAATTTTGCTCTTTTTTAGAGCTTGTCCGCTGGTGTCGTTACGGGTAATAATCCGGGGACACGGCACGGCATTTCTTGAGCGGAGATCATTTGTGGCATTGGTGAAGGGTCTGTTTTCCCTGGTGATTCTTGCGGCACTGGTTCTGACGGTGCTTTTCGTCGATTTCGTGTATAAGACCTTTTCCGTCCGGCAGCGGGATGTGCGCACCGATGCGGTGGTCGTTCTTGCCGGCGGCAAGGGGCGGATCGAAGAGGGGGTGCGGCTCTACCGGGAGGGGAAAGGCGAGAGGCTGTTTCTCATCGGCGTCGACCCGTCGGTGCGCAAGTCCGACCTGTTCGTGGAGAAAGCGGGCCAGCGTGGCGGCGACCAGGTCTACCTGGAGAACGTTTCCCGCAATACCCTGGAAAATGCCATCCTGGCCAGGCAAATGCTCATGCAGCACAACGTGCGGTCCATGCTGCTGCTCACCTCCCGTTACCACATGAAGCGTTCCCTGCTCCTCTTCCGCCAGGTGTTCCCCCGGGATGTGGCCATCTATCCCTACCCGGTGACGTCGAACCCGTCGACCGAGGGGTGGTGGAGTCACGGCGGCAGCGTCCGGTTGCTCTTCTCCGAGTTCTACAAGTACTGTCTCTTCCGGTTCATCTTTCTCTTCTCCCCCGGCGAGCTGCGGGGGTAACAAAAAGGGAGCATGGATTTTTCCATGCTCCCGCATCTTCTGTTGGTACCAGAGGTGGGAGTCGAACCCACACGGTTTCCCGTTCGATTTTGAGTCGAATGCGTCTGCCATTCCGCCACTCTGGCAAAGAGAAAAAATTATAATCAAATCAGTTCATGAACGCAAGCCCGAAGTTGATGAGAGAATTGCTGACGGGAGAATGACCGTTTGTTGCAAGAGGTCTTTATTTGAGACTGGAGGTCGGCTCAGAGAGCGTTTGAATGGCACGCATTCAAACGCTTTTGTTGTATCTGGTACCTGTAGCAAGGGGCTGAGTCTGCCCGGGTAAGCAACTGGTGGTGATGTGCTAGTGAAGCCCCTGCCAGACAAACCAGCACCCTGTCACGGTGATGATCGCACCACTGAGCCTCTTGGCCCAGGTGGAGAAGCTGACGATGCCGCGGGCGTTGCCGAATGCCTCGACGAAACCGGTGAACGTGCCGGCGAGCAGCATGAGCAGGCAGTGCCCGATGGCGTAGGTGAAGAGGAGGGCGATGCCGTACAGCACCTGCCCCTTGGTGGCGACGAAGGTGAGAATGACGACCAGCGCAGGGGTGGCGCAGGGAGAGGAGACGACGCCGAAGAAGAGGCCAAGAAAGAGCGCGCCGATAATCCCACCCTGCTTCGGCCTGAAGTCGCGGGGTAGCGGAAGACGCAGTTCGTAGAGCCCCATCAGCTGGCAGCCCATGACAATGGCGACGATGCCGGCAAGAATGTGCCATTTACCGCCCAGGGTGCCGAACAGGGTACCCAGGAGCCCGGCGGCGGCGCCGAATGCGGTGAAGGTAAGGGAGAGGCCGAGGACGAAGGCCAGGGAGTAGCGGAAGGCCTTCCGGCGGTCGCCGTCGGCATACCCTCCGACGAAGCCTACCACAAGCGGGATGGTCACCAGCACGCAGGGTGAGGCCGACGACACGATGCCGGCCAGGAAGACGACACCGAAGGCAAGAAGCGGCCAGGTGGCGACGATCTGCTCGATGTTGTCGAGCAGGTTCACTTGAGCCCCGCCCCCCTGAGTTCCTGCTCGATCCCCGCCTTGTCCATGAAGCCGATATGCCGCTTCACCTCTTTCCCCCGGGCATCGAAGAAGATCTGGGTCGGGATCATCCGGACCTTGAAGCGCTCGGCAGCGCCGGGGTCGGAGCTGACATCGATGAACAGCACCCCTGCCTTGCCCCGGTATTCGGTAGCCAGGGATTCGAGGATCGGCGCCATCTTCTTGCACTGGACGCAGGTCCGGGCTCCCAGGTCGATGACCACCGGTTTGCCCGATGCCAGCGTCTTCGTCACGGTAGCGGCCGGTGCCGACGTGAGCTCGGCACGGGCGATGCCGGCAACAAGCAGGAGAGACAATACGATGAGCCGGCGCATCAGAGCAGACCTTTCAGTTCCGCCACGCCGGGTGCCTTGCCGGCGAACTTTACCTGGCCATCGACGACGAGGGCCGGCGTGCTCATGACGCCGTACTTCATGATTGTCGGGATGTCCTGCACCTTCACCACCTCAGCATCCCTGCCCAGTTCAGCCAGTGCTGCTTTCACGTTATCGTAGAGGGTTGTGCATTTGGCGCAGCCGGTACCGAGAACTTCTATTTTCATGGTCCTTTCTCCTCTGGCCTGGTCGTCGTGCCAGGCAGTTGCATGATTTCCCGCGGACAGCATCTGCCGCGGTATGACATTTCTTTGCAGACCACGACAGGACAGGATCCGGTCCGCCGGACGTCATCATTGCCGTCAACGCCGCCCCGTTTTGCCTGCAGGGTCTCTCCGTGTCGACCTTGCTGCACCAGTAGCCAGACTTTTCGAGAGCGCTTCACGGATGGTACCGGTGGCGTCGAGCTTTAATCAGGCATGGCCTCCCTGGAACCGCAGGAACAGCTGCAGGAGCACTTCATCCCCTTCGCCTTGGCAAAGGCTTCTCTGCCTTCCCGGAATGTAAGCCAGGCAATCGTCATCGCCCCGATGGCGTCAAGACTGCCGATGCCGGTCAGCTCGTAGCCAATGCTGGCAGTCATCAAGGCAACCGACAGGTACAGGCAGGCGCGGGAACAGGCTGCATCGGCCATAATGGCCGGAGAGTTCAGCGCTCTGCCGACTTTGGTCTTTTGATGGATCAGGAACCACATGAACGACATGGAGACTGCCGAAACAATGATACCCCACAGGGTCGTCTCCGGCCGGTGCCCCTGATAGAGGTTGAGTCCTGCCGTGATAACAAGTCCCGCCGTCAGGATGTAGAAGGCGGTGCCTGTGATCCTCAAGGCGCGCTGCTCGAATTCGTCCCGGGTCTCGTTGCCGTTGGCCCTGATCCGGCGCAACATGTGCCAGACGCCGATCGCCGAAACCACCTCGATGAAGGAGTCGACGCCAAAGCCGAACAGTGCAAGGGTTTCGTCAGCAACGCCGAGCCAGACCGAAACCAGCCCTTCCGCCAGATTATAGAGAATCGTGAACAGGGCCAGCTGGTTGGCACGACCGTAGGTTAGCTCTTTCATGGGTAATGGTACTCCTCTACAGGATTGCGTTGAACAGGTAGCCGACGATCACGATGGCCGCGGCGACGGTGCCGAAGAAGGTCGCCAGGAGCGGCTTCTTGAGGACGTTGCTGAGAATGACCGCCTCCGGCAGGGACAGGGCGGTGACCGCCATCATGAACGCCAGCACGGTGCCGATGGCCATCCCCTTGGCAGTGAGCGCCTGGACGATGGGGATCACCCCGGCGGCATTGCTGTAGAGCGGCACGCCGAGCGCGACCGCCACGGGGACGGCAAGGGGGTTGTCCCGCCCGGCCCAGCGGGCCAGGAAATCCTGGGGGACGTAGCCGTGGATGAAGGCGCCGATACCGATGCCGACGATCACATAGGGCCAGATCTTCCTGAGCAGTCCAACGGTGTAGTCGTAGGCGTAGGTACATCGTTGTGGCCAGTTCTGCTCGGGGATCTCCGCACTCCCCACCTGCATCTCCCAGACGTAATCCTGGACGTGCCGTTCCATCCTGAGCCTGCCGATGACGATGCCGGCGACGATCGCCACCATGAGGCCGGTGCCGACGTAGATCAGGGCGATCCTCCAGCCGAACATCCCCCAGAGCATGATGAGGGCAACCTCGTTGACCATGGGGGAGGATATCAGGAAGGAAAAGGTGACGCCGAGCGGCACCCCCGACTCGACGAAGCCGATAAAGAGCGGCACCGCCGTGCAGGAGCAGAAGGGGGTGACAATGCCGAGCAGTGCGGCCATGACGTTGCCGATGTATTCGCGTTCATGGGAAAGGATGCGCTTGGTCTTTTCCGGCGGGAACCAGGAGCGGATGACTGCGACAGCATAGATGATCACTGCCAGCAGGATGAAGATCTTCAGGGTGTCGTAGATGAAGAAATGCAGCGCCCCGCCGAGACGGGTAGAGAGCTCCAGCCCAAGCCACTGCGTCACGACCAGAGAGGCGAACTGTTCAAGAAATGCGAACATTCAACAATCTCACCATGGCAAGGTTACGAGCAGCAACTGTGCTCCGGTTGATCATTGGCGCAATCACAAGCGCCCATCAGCTGCGCTGCCGCCAGCATGCCGGCCTTGACAACCAGGTCCGCCGGGATGAATTCATAAACGTCGCCCTTTACTTCCACGGTCCGGCAATCGTTGGAGCCGCAGACGTCACAGCACACACTCTGGCCGGTGCTGCCGCCGAGCCACTCTTCCAGCAGACGGCCGTTGATCCGGATCGAGTTTGATTGGAGGGTATCCTGCTTGAACTGCATCATGGTCAGCTCCTGCTTTACGAGGCTGACCTCGAAACCGAGCGGTTCGAGCGACTGCCGGAGAAGCGTCACCGCCGTATCGACCTCGGCTTCTGTGGCGCCACACCGTGGGCAGGTTTCACCGCCGGCCAGCAGTCGCCGCCAGGTGATGGTCAGTATTTTTGTGCCGGTCACGATCGAGCTCCTTGTATCGTTGCAATCATGCTCTGGCCGGGAACCAGTGACGGGTGCGGGTGCAGATGGAACAGACCGAGAGCATGACCGGCACCTCGACCAGTACGCCGACCACACAGGCGAGGGCGGCGCCGGACTCGGGACCGAAAATGGTGATCGCCACTGCCACGGCCAGTTCGAAGAAGTTGCTGGCACCGATGAGCGCGCCGGGCGCGGCGACGCTGTAAGGGATATTGAGCCACTTCATCAGCCCGTAGGCCAGGGACGAGTTGAAATAGACCTGGATGGTGATCGGCACGGCGATCAGCAGCACGTGGAAGAGCCGGCCGGTGATGTTGTCGGCCTGGAACGCGAAGATCAGCACCAGGGTAGCCAGCAGTGCGCTGATTGCCACCGGGTGAAGCCGGGGGAGGAACGTGTCGTTGAACCAGTCCGGGCCGTGGGACTTCATCAGGACGTTGCGGGTTACCACCCCGGCCGCCAGGGGGATGACGATGAATACCACCACGGAGGTGAAGAGCACGCCGAACGGGACGATCAGGTTCGATGCGCCTGACACGAGGTATTTGACGATGGGTGCGAACAGGACCAGCATCAGGAGGTCGTTCACCGACACCTGCACCAGGGTGTAGCCGGGGTCGCCGTCGGTCAGGTAGCTCCAGACGAAGACCATGGCGGTGCAGGGGGCGGCGGCCAGGATGATGGAGCCGGCGATGTACTGGTCGGCCTCGCCGGGCGCGATCCAGGAACTGAACACCAGGCGAAAGAAGAGCCAGGCGAAGAAAGCCATGCTGAAGGGTTTGACGATCCAGTTGACGAACAGGGTGACGAAGAGCCCCCTGGGATTTTTGCCCACATTGACCACCGAGGAGAAATCGACCTTGAGCATCATCGGGTAGACCATCAGCCAGATCAGCACCGCGATGGGGATGTTGATCTGCGACCCCGTGCCGAACTCCATCCCCCGCAGGGACGAGACCATGCCGGGGAGCAGCTTGCCCAACCCAATACCGACGGCCATGCAGATCGCCACCCAGACGGTCAGGTACTTGTCGAAGAAACTCATCTGTTTTTCCATTACCGGTGCTCCCTGAGGTTATTACCGACGTGCATTCAGCAGGTAGTCCGTCACTGTTTCCCTGATCTCGTCCCGGATCCTGCGGAATTCGGCCATCACTTCGTGGGGCGCGCCTGAGCAGCGTGACGGATCGTCGAAGCCGATGTGTGTGCGCTTCACCCCGCCCAAAAACAGGGGGCACTTCTCGTCGGCATCACTGCACAGGGTAATGACATGGTCGAAGGTCTGGCCGGCAAATGCGTCGATCGTCTTGGAGTAGTGATGGGAGATGTCGATGCCGACCTCGGTCAGCACGAGGGCGGCGATCGGGTTGACCCGGGTCGCCCTGGTGCCGGCGGAAAATGCTTCGAACCGGTCGCCCAGGTCGTGGTTGACCAAGGCTTCGGCCATCTGGGAGCGGCAGGAGTTGTGGGTACAGAGAAAGAGGACGCGCTGTTTCATAGCGCTTAATATATCCGCTTTTGCGGATAAATCAAGGGGGGAATTTCAGAAGCGCACGTTGCCGGCAAGAGCAGTGGGTTATGTCACGTGCAGGCGGGAGTTTTGCTTTTGATAAATTTTGCGAGCGCCTGCCGGTCCGAGGCTGCTTCGGGCAGGGTACACACATGGCGTTGCAGGGTGTCGAGCAGCTCCCGGCACAGCTGGCAGCTTTCCCTGTTTAGCTGGTAGTAGATCCAGACCCCCTGGCGGCGGATATCTACCCAGCAGCTCCGTTTCAGGTAGGCCAGGTGGCGGGAGACCGTGGATTGGGGGAGACCGAGCACTGCCATCAGGTCACAGACGCACAGTTCACCTTCGGATTGCAGGAGCAGGATGATGCGCAGGCGGATGGGGTCGGAGAGTGCCTTGAATATCTGGGCGTTATGTTTCATGGTTTCTTTATATAGCAGTCACCCCCCTCTGGTCAAGGTGGCACCCTTATGAGTGAGGGTGAGGCATTCAATGCGGTCGCCTACCGCGATCGAGTGTAGCTGGAAGAGGTCCTACGATGTCAGCTAGGATCTACAATTGATTGTCCCGACAGCTCGCGTAAACTTCCATTCCTTACGGTGCTACCTAAGTCTTCCCACCAGCGCTGGTCGACCGCAGTGTCGTGCGTACTCACCGGTTCACCCATAAAGGGTGTTATGACCGGAATACCCACGGCGTAGCCCAGGGCGGTTATACGGTCGAACGGGTCTCTCCATGAGTGCATGGACAGGTCAAACGTCCCGTTGTGAATGGGGAGAAGAACCTTGCCTCTGAGATCGAGGTGGGCCCTGATGCCCTCTTCCGGCTGCATGTGGACGTTCGGCCAGTTTTCATTGTAGGCCCCCGTTTCCAGCAGGGTCAGGTCGAAGGGACCATATTTCTCGCCGATCTGCCTGAAGCCGTCGAAATAGCCGGTATCGCCGCTGAAGAAGATCCGCCGGTCAGGGGCAAGGATGGCCCATGACGCCCACTGGGTCCTGTTCTTGTCGAACAGGCCGCGACCGGAGAAGTGCCGGGCAGGGGTGGCGACGAGCTGGATGCCGTCAACGTCAGTTTCCTGCCACAAGTCCAGCTGCCGTACCTTGGCCGCCGGTACCCCCAGCCGATAATAATGTCCCCCACCCCCAGGGGTGTCAGGAAATAGTCCGTCTTTTCCGCCAGCTTCATGATGGAACCATGGTCCAGGTGGTCGTAATGGTCGTGGGAGATGATGACACTCCTGATTGGCGGGAGCTGGTCAATACCGATGGGGGGGGCGTGAAACCGCTCCGGACCGGCAAACGACACCGGGGACGCCCGGTGGGAGAACATCGGATCGGTCAGCCAGAAGGAGCCCTGGAGCTTCATCAGGACGGTCGAGTGTCCGAGGCGGTAGACCGTGTTGTCCGGGGCGGTCATCAGGTGCACTGTGGTCAGTGCCTGTACCGGTATCGCCCCGGACGGGTGGGTGTCCGCAGGTTTGTTGAAGAGAAAATCCCACATGATGCGGGCCTGTTCGAGCCGCCCACCCCTGGTCACCATGACCGGGTTCTTCAGGTCGCTCTCAAGGGAGAGTGGTGACCGGGTCTGGGCAGAGCTGGGTGTGTTGGGCAGTGTGGCTGTCATGACGATGAGGGCTCCTGTAATCAGACTATATACGACGATTCGATTCATCGGCTCCTGCCTGGATGTTTTGTTTGTGGCGAGCATGCGGACACGCAGCCAGATATTTGCATGATAGTACTCCGGAGTGAGCCGTGAGTGGTAGGCCGATACTGTCAGTTTATTGTCTGATCCTCCGGCTATTAATTAGTCGTCAACCTTCCCGAATCTACAACCATGCAGATCCTAAGGTTTCACATTTTGCCCGAACTGTTGAATCTCGCCGGACAGTAACACTTTTCTTCCCTGGAACACAGGAACTGTCGCAAGCAAGGCCAGCGCAACGCTGTGTGCCTCGACAGGCTGATAGTTCGCTGGAATATATGGCGCAAATAGGCGGCTGAGCCAGATCCCTGCCTTTTCAGCATAGCGTGTGGGCTGCTTCAACGCATCCCGATCTCCGAGCAGAAACGATGGCCGTGCAACAACCAGTGTCTCGGGAGACAGGTTTGTCAGGGCGTCCTCAAGTTCCCCCTTGACCCGGTTATAGAAAACCGAAGACCGGGAATCCGCGGCCATGGCGCTGACCAGCCCGATGCGCCGGGCTCCTGCTGCCAAACCTGCCTGAGCCACGGCGAGATTCGCCTCGAAGTCCACAGTCCGGAAAGCCGCCTTGCTCCCCGCCTGTTTGATCGTAGTGCCAAGCGCCAGATAGACCTCCTCCATGGGCGGCAGTGGCTGGATGGCGCGAAAATCTGCCACGTGAAAGGTCAGCTTGGCATGCCTGATGCCTAATTAGCGCCGGCATATGGCATGTACCTCGGCGACAGAGACATCATGCAGCAACTCAAGCAGCAGGCTTGATCCCACAAGGCCCGTGGCGCCGGCAATGACGACCCTGCGGCTGCTTTTGTGAGTACTTGTGTCAAACATACCGACCTCGATTCAATGCATGGATTGGGTTGCACCTGTAACCTGTTCATCCCCTAAAGTTTACTGGAGAAAAAGTTCACGAGCTTCGCGGTCCCATGCTCGACAAAGTGCGGCCTGTCATAGAGATCGACGTGAGTAGCGCCCTCAATGAGGTAAAGTTCTTTCGTCTTGGTAGCAGCAAGGTCGATGAACTTTTTGCTGAAATGGATAGCATCGGATTTGCTGCCGACGATCAACAGTAGCGGTTGCGTGAGCAGCGTATCAATTCTGTCGGTTGCCGCGTATGTGAAAAGAGGGAGAAAACTCGTGAACATGACTTTGTTGACGGAATTCGGATGCTGCGCTCTCGGCGTCCGGTAATACTCGTAGGCCTCCTGCATTGTATTGGGCAGCTTGAGATCACGTTCGTTAGGAACATAACCGCCATAGGCGACCGGCTTTCCATTCGCTTCGGCAGTACGCTGGGCGGAAGCGGCTTCGAGGAGCTTCAGTTGCTCTGCAACCGGATTTGGCCTGTCCCAACCGTCCCGCATGGCGGAACCGGCATCTGTCGCGCTGACCCCGGCGACAGCTTTGATCCTTCTATCAGTGGTCGCTGCGGAGATCGAATAGCCGCCACCGGCGCACATACCCATTGCACCGATTCTATTGGAATCCACGAAGGAGATCGTCGTCAGATAATCAACGGCACAGCGGATGTCTTCAACTCTGTCGAAAGGATTCTCCAGGTAACGAGGCTCGCCGCCGCTCTCCCCCTGATGGGAAGCGTCGTAGGTCAGGACGATAAACCCTTTTGCCGCAAGACCTTTTGCGTAAAGGGCGGGCGCCTGCTCCTTCACCCCGCCTGCCGGATGGCTGATGATGATGGCAGGGAGCTTGCCCATCGCTTCGTAATCCTTGGGCAGATAGAGCTCCCCTGCCAAATAGAACTGATTGTTCTTGAAGCTGACCTTCTTTTTCGTGAATGAAGCAGCAGAAGCAGGTGAAACCGGGTTCTCGGCAGCTTGGACAAATGTACAGGTAAACAGCGCTCCAAGCAGGCTAACAATCGTTAATCGTGAGAATATAGTACGCATTCATTTCTCCTTTGATTTGTTTTGAAGAGTGATTAATCACTCATACAAATAGGTAAAAAAATTACTGTGTAAACCCTTGCCACAATACCTTGAAGCCTGCTGATGTATATTCTGCGGCTTGATCCGGTTCTTGAGCGGCAAACTGCATAGTGGTATCTGCAAGCGCCATGAACAGAGCGTCAGCAAATGCAGCTGGCCGATCCGAGAGTGCGCCCCTAGATACACACGCACCAGAAATCTCCTGTATTTCTGGAAACAGCTCGATGACGCGAGCACGAGTCTCAGCGGTAATCTTGTCGGAAACGGTTAACTGGTTCAGGGCTTTAATGGCAGCAGGGTTGGCGACCCCCCAGTAGATATACCCATTCCAGAGAGATCTGACCTGATCCTCCAGGGTTTTAGCCTGTGCATAGCTGGTTTTCATCGCATCGCAAAGGCTTTGCTTTATAGAGAAGTACAGCTCATTCAGCAGCTCGTCCTTGGTGGCAAAGTAGCGGAAGAGAGTCCCTTCAGCGACACCGGCACTTTTGGCAATCATGGCCGTTGAGGCCCCCAGACCCTGTGCTGCTATGACCATAGCTGCGGCTTCCAATAGTGCAGTCTGCTTCTCTGTGCTTTTCGGTCTGGCCATAAGTGTTCTTTCTCAATTTAAATGAGTGAGTAAGCACTATCGTAATTGTTTGGGCGGGTCAAGAGAAAAATCGTTCGATAGGTTACGTGAGCCGGAACCACCATGCTAGACATTCCTCCCCATGTCATACGCCTGGCCCATTGCCGGGCTTTTCCTGATGTCCCCCTTGTTCCAGGCCCCCGTCCCGTAGATGACCCCTTTTTCCCTGGCTCCGGTCAGGCAGGCAGTGAACCCCCGGAATGATTCAAGGGTCCGCTCCAGCAGCTCCTGGTTACCAACAGCGGCGGTCATGATGAAGTACATCTCCTTGCCGCTGACCTCGGTATACCGTGCATAGGTCCGGTCGATCACGGTCTTCATCTGTCCGCTCATGGTGTAGAAATAGACCGGGGTGGCCATCACAATCACGTCGGCACTGATCATCTTGTCGAGGATCTCGGCCATATCGTCCTTCTGGACGCACCTCCCCCCGTTGCCCTGGCAGGCGTCGCAGGCGGTGCAGTAGTTGATCCGCTTGTCAGCGATGACTATCTTTTCCACCCGGTAACCCGCTTCAGTCGCGCCGAGCACGAACTGATCGCAGAGCAGATCGGAGTTGCCCCCTTTACGAGGGCTGCCGGACATTACCAGTACGTTCTTTGCCATAATTTTCTTCCTCTCGCTTGATTTTCAATAGGTGTTCCTGCTCAGGGCGCTGCTTCTGCCTCCACGCCGCCGAGTGCCGGCTCATGCATGTTCCCGGGCGATTGGGCGAACATGATGGCCAACCTCCCCACGACGGCACAAAAGGTCATGGTCAGGATCATGGGCAGGCTGGTCCCGTTGTGGAACATGCCGACAAACGCTCCTGCCGTGGCGCCCAGTGCGTACTGGATCGTTCCCAGGAGCGCGGATGCAGTGCCTGCCGCCGCGGCAAACGGTGCCAGGGCAAGGGCCGTGACATTGGGGTACAACAGGCCGGTGGTGCAGAGACAGAGAAACAGGAGGACGAGCTGCGCCGGGAAACCGCCGATGCCGGTCATGGTTGAAACGGTCAACAGGAGCGCCCCCAGGAGGTTGACGGTGAAGGAAAGGCTCAGGATCTGCTCGGAAGTGTACCGGCGCAGCAGCGCGCGGTTCAGCTGCGACGATCCGATCAACCCGAAGGCATTCAGCCCGAAGATGATGCCGAAGTGCTGGGGGGAAATCCCCTGCAGCTCGATGAAGAGCTGGGGAGCACCGGCAATGTAGGAGAAGTTGAACCCGGCGATGGCGCCCAGGGCGACGGCATACAGCAGGTACTGCCGCTGCCTGAACAGGCTGCCGTACCCGGTGACCATTTCCACGATGCTGTAATCGCTCCGCTTCTCCCGGGGCAACGATTCAGGCAGCCATACCAGTGATACAACGAAGGAAATGACCCCGAAAACCCCGAGGAAGCCGAAGATTCCCCGCCAGCCGGTAAACAGAAGCAGCTGCCCCCCTGCCAGAGGGGCAAGGATCGGCGCCGCCCCCATCACCAGCATGAGCAGGGAGAACATCCGTGCCGCTTCGGCCGTATCGTACAGGTCGCGCACATGGCCCGGGAGATGACGATGCTGGCACCACCCCCCAGGGCCATGACGACCCGCCAGAAGAGCAGCCCCTCACCGGAGCGGACCAGGGCGCACCCGATGGTGGACACCACGTACAACCCCAGTCCGAACAGGAGAGGGCGTTTCCGTCCCCACCGGTCGGCAACCGGCCCGTAGAACAGCTGGCCGAACGCCGAACCGAACAGGAAGGCGGATACGGACAGCTGCACCTTCCCGAGGGGGACGGCAAGATCCCGGGCAATCTGCGGAAAGGCCGGCAGGTACATGTCGATGGACATAGAGTTGAAGGCGGTCAGTGCGCCAAGGATCAGCACGAGCTTCACCAGGGCAAGATGTTGACGTGTTACGTTTTCTTTCACTCGTTGGCTTCCCTTTTTGCGAACTGCTCCTTGGCCGTCATGATGGCGGTCATGGCGTTCGGCCAGCCGGAGTATAACGCCAGGTGGGTGATGGTCTCGATCAGTTCCGCCCGTGTTACCCCGTTGTCCTGCGCCCGGTCGAGATGGTGCTTCAACTGTTCCGGGCGGTTCATGGCGACCAGGGCCGCCACCGTTATCAGGCTCCGGTCGCGCTTCGACAACTCCGGGCGTTCCCAGACATCGCCGAAGAGCACGGTGTCGGTCAGATCGGCCAGCTTGGGGGCGATGTCGCCGATCATTTTTTCCGCTGCGGAAGGTTCTTTCGTCATGGTGGGTCCTCCTTTCAGAGAAGACGGCAGTGGGTTGTACTGCTCGTCGGTAACTTTTTCCAGCCACTGGACGTTGGTACCGTTGACGGTCCCGGTGATGGCGATATGGGTCATGGTGGAGGTGGGGGAGGCACCATGCCAGTGTTTCACCCCGGGGGGGCAGACAATTACGTCTCCTGCCCGGATCTCTTCCACCGGTCCGCCCCACTCCTGGGTCCGGCCCGTGCCGGCAGTAACGAGCAGTCGCTGACCTGTCGGGTGAATGTGCCAGGCAGACCGGGTCCCCGGCGCGAAGGTTACATACGCCCCGGAAAAGGGGGCCGTGTCCGTAGCCGAAAACAGTGGGTCAACGCGGACGGTGCCCGTGAAGTAGTCGGCCGATCCCTTCGAGGAAGGCTGGGAGCCGGCCCGAGCTATGGTTTGCGATTTTTTGTCTGCTTCGGCGGCCCGTGCCTCGCCCGCACTGATGCAGACCATGATGATCAGGAAAAAGGCAATCATTGTACCGAGGATCAGTTTCATTTCTGCATTCCTTCCGAGATGGAGTCCAGTCCGAGTTCTCGTATCTTCGCCTCCCCCGGCCTGGTAGTCTCGGGATCCCAGCCCCGGTCTTTGTAGTACTGGGTGAGCATGGCGTCGAACTGACCCCGGTCGAGTACCGACCCCTTCTTGGAGCCGATGGTGAAGGGGTCCTCGAAAAAGCGGTCGGGGAGCCGGTCGTCGGCGCGGCGAAACCCCTCGCGGTAGTTGAACAGCTTCTCCAGGTTGAAGATCCGTTCGCCGGTTTTCTCGAACAGGGTCTTGTCGTATTCCCGGCCGGTGATGGCGCTGAGCATGGCGAGCATCGGTTCCTCCAGCGCCGGCTCGAAGGTGGGGAAAAAGCACATGCCGGTCGAGTCGAGCATGGCCCGCCGGTTCTGCATGGCGATGTTGTCGCCGCTCATGTGGCAGGCCCCCCGTGAGGCGGTGACGTAGGAGAGCCCCCGGGGCTGGTTCGCCTGGATGTTGTGGGCCGCCAGTTCCAGCCCCTTCACCTGGATGGCGAACTTTTCACTCCCCTTGCCGATGTGCCAGGAGAGTGCCCGCACCCCTTCGGCGGCCAGGGCTCCCACCCCCTCCTTGGCGGCGATCTTCTCGATCATAGCCAGTGTCGCATCGACGCTTCCCCATGTGAGATCGATGCCGTCCAGGAAACTCCGGTTGATGAGCCCCTTCTCGTAGGCCTCCATGAGAAAGCCGATGACGTTCCCCGTGGAGATCTGGTCCAGGCCGAGATCGTCGATGATGGTGATTGCCTTCAGCAGACCGGGCATGTCGGAGATGAGGAGGTTCGAGCCGAGCATGACGCCGGTTTCGTACTCGGGGCCGTCATGGATGATACCGCCATACTTGCCCCGCGTCATGCCGCTCTTCTTGCAAGCCAGGGGGCAGCAGTAGCAGGCGATGTCCTTTACCCAGACGTCGCGCCGGGCTGCGTCGCCGCCGATCTTGTCTGCCTCCAGAAATGTCCCCTCGCGGTAGTTCCGGACCGCCTCGGTGCCGGCATGACTGTTGGCGACGATGGCCCGGGCCGTTCCCTGCTCGGCCCATGATTTGGCATATGCGGTGCCGTAGAGGGCCGACCGCGCCTTTTCCAAGGCGGCCAGGAACCGCTGGTGGTCGGCAACCCCTGGTTGCCCCGAGCCCTTTACCGCAATGGCCTTCAGGTTCTTGGATCCCATGACGCAACCCATCCCACCCCGGCCCGCTGCCCGCCCGGCGGTGTGGATGATACTGGCATACGGTACGAGATTCTCCCCGGCCGGCCCGATGTACACGGTCTTGAATCGCCGGTCGCCAAGGGAGTCCTGGAATGCCCTGTCGAAAGCATCGGTGCGCATCCCCTTGAACCTCTTCCCTTCGCGGATCTCCACCCTGCCGTCGTCGATGACGACATAGCAGAGCTCCGGCGCCTTACCGGTAACGACGAGCCCATCATACCCAGCGAACCGGACCTCCGGCCCGAAAAAGCCCCCCATGTTCGAGTAAGAAACGGTCGAGGCATGGGGATAGTCGGACTCCACCGGCGAGGTGATGGGCGATTTCGTCACCACACAGGTCCGAGACGATGAGGGGACCGGGAGCCCCGAAAACGGACCGGGCATGAAGATGAGCGGGTTTTCGGGAGAAAGTGGGTCGACCCCTGGCTTCTTCAGCCGGTCCCAGAGGATTTTCATCCCCAGCCCCTGCCCGCCGACGAATCTGTCCAGGTCTTCGGGGGGGACGGCCACCTTTTCACTCCTACCCGTGGAAAGGTCGATGTTCAGGACTACCCCGTGGTAGCCGGGTTTGACGCTCATTGTGCACCTCCGAATTCAGCCGTTCCGTACCAGCCCTTGGCCAGCTCAGCCGCTATCTGTTCCGGTCCCAGGCCATAGAACTTCCGGTCACGCCGGACCTCCACGAAGGAGAGCGCCCCGAAGGGGCACCGCCTGACGCACTGCGGGTCGCCGCCGCAGAGCGTGCAGATCCGCTCGGGCTTGCCCGTCGCCGGGTTGGGGGTGATGACCCCTGTCCGCTCCGTCGCGCAGGCCCTGGCACAGCTCCGGCAGCCGAGGCACCTGCCCGGGTCGTTGCGGATCGTGCGGGTCGCCTGGTCCCGGTAGAGGGCGCGCCGGCCGGTCCTGGGGTCCGGATCGACCGGGCACGCCTTTACGCAGGGGGTGTCGCTGCACATGGCGCAGACGCTCGGCACATCCACGTCGGGGTTGAAACGGTGCACCCGGATGTTGGCGAACCGTGGGTTCCCGAGCCCCGGCAGTTCCCGGCCAGCGACGGTTACCGGCCGGTTCTGCGCCGAACAGGCCGCTTCGCACGTCTGGCAGCCGGTGCACTTGGCGTAATCAACCAGCACCATCTTCAGCAGGGGGTCCCCGGAAAGGGCCCAGGCCGCCCCATGGATGCCGAACTGGCCAAGCAGCACGACTGCGCCGCCCCCTAATCCGACCCCCTTGATGAATTCCCGGCGAGTGAGGTTCATCCCGTCACGTACGCAGTCAGTACTCTTAGTGTGACTATCCAGCGTAGATTCCATTGGACACCTTTCCTCCCTGGCGTGCGACTACTCAGTCTTCAGCGACGCCATGTCGATGGAAAACCGGTACTTCACGTCCGATTTGACCAGCCGCTCGTACGCCTCGTTGACCTTCTGGATCGGGATGACCTCCACGACGGCGGTGATGTTGTGCTCGCCGCAGAAGTCGAGCATCTCCTGGGTCTCCCTGATGCCTCCGATGAGGGAGCCGGAGATGCTTTTTCTGCCGAACAGGAGGCTGAATGCCGATACCGGCAGCGGCTTGTCCGGCGCGCCGACCAGGGTGATGGTGCCATCGAGGCCGAGCATGGCGATAGAGGCGTTGATGTCGTGCTCGGCGGCAACGGTGTCGAGGATGAAGTCGAAGCTGCCGGCGTGCCGCTGCATCTCGGCGGCGTCGGTGGAGACGATCACCTCATGGGCTCCCAGGCGGAGGGCATCATCCCGTTTGCCCGGCGACGTGGTGAAGACCACGACATGGGCTCCGAAGGCCCGGGCGAACTTGACCCCCATGTGTCCCAGGCCGCCGAGGCCCACCACGCCGACTTTTTTACCCGTGATGTCTCCCCAGCGCCGGATAGGAGAGTAGGTGGTGATGCCGGCGCAGAGGAGCGGCGCCACCCCTGCCAGGTCGAGATGAGCGGGGACACGCAGCACGAAACGCTCGTCAACGACGATGCTCTCCGAGTAACCGCCATAGGTGACCGGCCCCGTGCCATGCTTGTCGGGGGAGTTGTAGGTAAACGTCGCATCGGGGCAGAACTGCTCAAGGTCAGCCCGGCAGCTGGGGCAGGTGTGGTCCGAATCGACCAGGCAACCGACCCCCACCAGGTTGCCCGGTTTGACCGTGCTGACGGCCGAGCCGATTTCGGTCACCCGGCCGACGATCTCGTGCCCCGGTACGCAGGGGTAGACGGTGGGCATGACACTGTTCCATTCGTCCCGGACCGTGTGCAGGTCCGAGTGGCAGATGCCGCAGTAGAGGATCTCTATCTGCACGTCCCGGTCGGTAGTCTCCCGGCGGGGGATGGTGTCTGAGGTGAAGGGTGAGGTGGCGCTGGCAACTGAATATGCTTTAGCCTTGTACATTGGGTAGCCTCCTGAATTAGTCTGTACTGTTAACGGCCGGTCAGCGCTTCAAGCCTGTCCGGGTAGCGGTTGCCGTGCACCGTGATCCGGGCGGCGGCCTCCTCGATCAGAGCGAGATCGCCAGGGGTGAGCTCCACGGACAGGGCGCCGATGTTCTCGTTCATCCGTTCCAGCTTCGTGGTGCCGGGGATGGGGACGATCCACGGTTTCTGGGCCAGGAGCCACGCCAAGGCGATCTGGGCCGGGGTGGCGTGCTTCTCCGCGGCGATTCTGCCGAGCAGTTCCACCAGCGCCTGGTTCGCCTGCAGCGCCTCGGTCGTAAAGCGGGGGAGGGTGCTGCGGAAGTCGGTGCTGTCGAAGGTGGCGCTGGCGTCGATCTTCCCGGTGAGAAACCCCTTCCCCAGAGGGCTGTAGGGTACGAGGCCGATCCCCAGCTCTTCCAGGGTCTGCAACAGTCCTTCTTCCGGCCGCCTGAACCAGAGGGAGTATTCGTTCTGGACACAGGCCACCGGCTGGACGGCGTGGGCGCGGCGGACCGTGCCGATGCCGGCCTCGGAGAGGCCGAAGTGCTTCACCTTCCCCTCACGGATCAGCTCCCGCACCGCGCCGGCCACCTCCTCGATCGGCACCTCCGGGTCGACCCGGTGCTGGTAGAAGAGGTCGATGACGTCGGTCCGAAGGCGTTTCAGGGACGCCTCGGCCACCTCCCGGATATGCTCCGGCCTGCTGTTAAGGACCGGCCCGCTCCCCTTCATGGCCCGGGGATCGACGCTCGTGTCGAAGCCGAACTTGGTGGCGATCACGACCCTGTCCCGCAGCGGTGCCAGCGCCTCGCCCACCAGCTCCTCGTTGGTGAAGGGGCCGTACACCTCGGCGGTGTCGAAGAACGTGATCCCCCGCTCAACGGCGGTCCGGATCAGGGCGATCATCTCCTTCCTATCCTTGGGAGGGCCGTAGGAAAAGCTCATCCCCATGCAGCCGAGCCCGAGGGCCGAAACCTCAAGACCACTCTTGCCGAGTGAATGTTTTTTCATCGTGTATCCTCCTTTGACCCGTGTGGATCTGCCATTCGATGATCTTACCGTACTCCATGTCACACCGTGACCGGTAGACCAATCCTGTCGATTTATTGCCTGATTCTGCAAGGCGCTGGATAATGGTTGTGGCGCGAAGGGTGGGGGGAGTAGTATGCACTCAGGAGGTGCGTATGCAAGACGAGCCGGTTAATGGTGAGGTTAGGGGCAGGGAGCTGGATTCAGCCATCACTGCATTGGGCCATAGTATTGCCCGATTGACCGAATCTGGGGAACTGCACGCAACAGCCATCCCGGGGTTGGGACTCTACAGGCGGACCGAGCCGACCGAGCCGATGACCGGCATGTACGAGCCGAGCCTCTGCATGGTCGCCCAAGGGGCGAAGCGGGTGCAGTTGGGGGACGATACCTATGTCTATGACGCTCACCACTACCTGATCACTTCGGTGCACCTCCCCACGGTGGTGCAGATCACCGATGCGAGCCCGGAAAGGCCGTACCTGGGGCTGCGCCTGACGTTCGACCTGAAAGAGGTCGCCCAGTTGATGGCGGACAGCAACCTGCCGCCCCCCCGCACGCAGCAGTCGAGCCGGGGGATGGCGACAGGTGAGGTGACGCTGCCGCTCGTCTCCGCCATGCAGCGACTGGTAGACCTTCTGTCCGACGAGCGGGATATCCCGATTCTGGCGCCGGTCATCCAGCGGGAGATAGTCTACCGTCTGCTGACCGGCGACCAGGGGGCGCGGCTGCGCCAGATCGCGGCGGCCGGGAGCCAGAGCCAGCAGATCGCCCGGGCCATCGAGTGGCTGAAGGGGAATTTCGACCAGCCGTTGAAGATCGATGACCTGGCGGACCGGGCGAGGATGAGCACCTCCACATTCCACCACCACTTCCGGACCATGACCGCCCTGAGCCCTCTCCAGTACCAGAAGCAGCTCCGCCTGCAGGAGGCGCGGCGCCTGATGCTGACGGAGCATCTGGATGCTTCGACCGCCGCGTTTCAGGTGGGGTATGAGAGCCCTTCCCAGTTCAGCCGGGAGTACAGCCGTCTGTTCGGCTCGCCGCCGCTGCGGGACATCACGAAGTTGAGGCAGGTGGGAATCGGTGAGTAGGCCTCGGCGGTACCCCGAAAAAAGTTGTTGACGTGGTACCTTCGGTTTGTTATAAGAGTGCTTCGTTTGGGGCTGTAGCTCAGTTGGGAGAGCGCTTGAATGGCATTCAAGAGGTCGTCAGTTCGATCCTGATCAGCTCCACCAAAAACAACAAGGGGTTCGCGAATAGCGTTCCCCTTTTTTGTTGGTACAATCCGCAAGGCCTGCCTCGGGTATCTCCATGAAATTCCATTCCATAGACCCTGTTTTCCTCCGTATCGGCCCCCTTGAGTTCAGATGGTACGGACTCATGTATATCCTCGGTTTTCTTGCCGCTTACTTCATCCTCCGCAGCCAGTCAAAGAGGCGGGGGCTGGACATCTCAGCCGAACTGGCGTCTGACCTGGTGTTCACCATCGCGCTGGGGATAGTGCTGGGGGGGCGTTTGGGCTACATCCTGTTTTACGACTTTTCCTGGTATCTTGCCCACCCCCTCAAGGTCCTGGCCGTATGGGAAGGGGGGATGTCGTTCCATGGCGGCCTGCTCGGGGCCCTGGTTTCCGCCCTGTATATTTTCCGCAAGAAGGGGCTCGATTTCTGGCGGATGGCCGACCTGTTGTGCCAGGCCGGTCCCATCGGCCTCGGGCTCGGCAGGCTGGGTAATTTCATCAACGGTGAACTCTACGGCAGGGTGACGGATGGACCCTGGGGGATGGTCTTTCCCAACAGCGACGGATTGCCGCGGCATCCTTCCCAGCTGTACGAGGCGTTTCTTGAAGGGGTGGTCCTCTTCACCATTGTCAGGATTGTCGCCAGGCTGAAGACTCCTGTCGGTACGACGTTCTGGACGTTCATCGGGGGGTATGGCCTGTTCCGTTTCTGTGTCGAGTTTTTCCGGGAGCCGGACAGGCAGCTCGGTTTCCTGCTGGGGGGGGCGACCATGGGGCAGCTGCTGAGCCTGCCGATGTTTTTCCTGGGAGTGGGTATGGTCGTGGTTGGTTGCGTGCGCGGAAACAGACGGGAGGGGTGAAATCCTTCAACCCCTTCAATGCAGCTGCTTCATCATCTCGAGGACATTTCCCTTCAGGTCTCGTTTGTAGCAGACCGAATCCATCAGTGACTTTATAAGAAATATCCCCCGTCCCCGGTCGTCGAGACCTTCGAAGTCAGGCTCCGGAATCTCGTTGATATCGAACCCCTGCCCGTAATCGTATATCCTGATGAACAGTTCGTTGTCGCTGATGTTGATGAGGATATGCACCGAATCTTCCCTGTTTTCAGGGTTGCCATACTTGATCGCATTGACCATCGCCTCGGTCAGCACCAGGTTTATCTGGTACGCAAGGGTCTCCCTGTCACCGGAATAGCGGTCCAGTTCCTTGGCGATGTCTTCGCCGATCCTGCCGATGAGGCTCAGGTACCGGGTCTGGTTCGGAACCCTGATGTCCAGTTCGATGGCATTCCTCTTCATGAATACCTCTTGCGCAAAATCTAACGTTCCAGTGCCTCGGCCGTTGATGGAAAAATCTCAAATACCCGGTGCAGTCGGGTCAGTTCGAACATCGATTTGACCTGGGGTTGGAGGGATGAGAGTTTCAAATCCCCCTGGTAGGTCGTTGCGTTCTTGAAGCCGGAAACCAGGGCGCCCAGGCCGGAACTGTCGATGAAGCGTACGTCCTTCAGCTCGATCAGGAGCTGTTTGTTCCCCTCCTCGAAAAGGCGCTGCATTTCAGCCTTCAACTCTCCCGAATTATGTGCATCAAGACGCTCTTCCTTGATGTGGAGTACGACAACGTCCTTGATTTTTTCGATGGTTAGGTTCATTGGTGTGGTCCCTTTGCGGCAGATGTGATGATATCATTTAATAATATAGCATATTTAGCGTTTTATGCTAGTCCTGTTGATCCTGGTCCGAGCGTTCTACCCGGATCGCGACGATCGAAACGTCGTCGGCAAGGTTGAAATTGCCGGCAAAGCCGATCATGTCCCGGTAGATAAGGTCGATCATGTTCTGCAACGGCTCGCCGTGGATTTCGCCGAGAAGGGAGCTGAGCCGCTCGAGGCCGTACATTTCACCCTCCTCGTTGGCTGTTTCCGTCAGGCCGTCGGTGTAGAGGAGCAGTATGTCGCCCGGGTCAAGCAGGATGGATTTTTCCTCGAAGAAGACATCTTCCTTGACCCCGATGATGAGTCCCTCTGCATCGAGATACTGGCAAGTCCCGTCGGAACTGCGATAGAGGAGGGGCTGGTTGTGACCTGCGCTGGAGTAGGAGAGCCACTGGGTCAGGGTGTCGTATTTGATGTAGAACATGGTGATGAACAGCTCGGCCCTGGTCAGGTCGCTGAACAGGAGATTGTTGAGGCTCGCGAGTATTCTGCCCGGGCTGCTGCTGACATTGACCTGGGCACGGAGGACCGAGCGGGTCTCCACCATGATCAGGGCCGCCCCCACGTTGTGTCCGGAGACGTCGGCGATGACTGCATCGACTATTCTGCCGTCCCGGACAAAGAAGTCGTAATAATCACCCCCGACATGGTCGGCAGCTACCGAGAGAAAGGCTGTCTGGATTCCGGGGAGTTCGGGGGGTGACTCGGGAAGCAGTGACAGCTGGATCTGTTTCGCGATTTCCATCTCGTGGACAACTGCCGCATTCTTGAGGAGGGCGGCGTCCTTCTGCGCCTTTTCCATCTCCCTCGCTTCCCTCTCGTCCACGAGTTCGACGGCTACTGCCAGCTGGCCCGCAAGGCTCGACAGCAGGTTCAGGAGCTCCTCCGTGAACAGGCCGACAATCGACGTGGAGAAAACGGAGAGGATCCCCGAAGGCTCTCGTTCTCCGGCAATGGGAATGTGGGCAAATGCCAGGTACTGCTCCAGGGGTGTTGCGGCCGAATGGGGAAACCTCTTCAGGTTGCGCGTATCGTTGGCAAACTGGGGTCGTCTGCTGGCAAGAAGCTCGGCGATGTAGCTGTCCTCGTCCGGCATGATATCCGGGTGGGGCCTCGCGCTGCCCGATGAATCGTGGGCAGCACAGACCGCCAGCCGGCCCTGCTGGTCGAGAAGCCTGACAACGATCAAGTCGAACTTGAACTCTGTCATCAACAGCTCAAGGAGCTCATTGATGATCAGTTTCAGGTCCTGCGTCTTGTTCATGATTTCCGATGATTTAAGCCTGACATAGAGTGCCTCGCGGCTCTCCTCGAGTGAGGAGCGCACGGACCTGAAGACATCGTAGAACGATTCCATCTGTGAACCGATGTCGGAGAGATAACTTTCAACGATCGCCTTGGCTGCCGCCGAGCCTACGGAGCCGGCCAGGGTCTTTTCGACGAACCGTTTGAGACTCGGCAGTTCGAATTCGGAGACCATACCTTTTTCATCGATCTCATGCTCACCCAGGTACTCGCTGATGGCAGCATGTGCATGGGTTTCCCCGATGAAATTTTCCATCAGGTTGACGAACTCCATAATGGTGACCGGTTTGGAAAGACGTTTCGTCTCCCAGGCATCCTGGTGTCCATCGAGGTTGTACGGGTCGACGAACTTGGTGCTCTGCTCCCGTTCCGTTTCGTTCTGTTCGAGAACGATGGAGAACAGGAGGTAACTGCCGACGTTGAAGAGCATGCTCCAGAAAAGGGCATTGCTCCAGAGCCCCAGACCGGTCAGTCCGAACAGCTCGGTCGGCTTGAGGAGTTCAATGCCGAAAAGCCCCTTTTCCAGCAGGTCGGACTCCCACCAACCGGACAGGATGAAGGAGGGGATGAGCAGGGTATATATCCAGATGACGAAGCCGAAGAATATGCCGGCAACGGCCCCGATCAGGTTTCCCCGCTTCCAGTACAGTGCACCTATAAGTGCAGGTGCCAGCTGGGCAGCGGCGGAAAAGGAGATGAGGCCGATGTTGACCAGGGAGTAGGTGCTGCCGATGATGTTGTAATAGGCAAAACCGAGAAAAACGATGGCGAAGATACTGATCCGCTTCAGGAAGAGGAGCAGGCGTGAGTAAGACTCGGTCACCTTGAACTTGAGCACCATCGGCATGAGCAGATGGTTGAGGACCATGGTGGAGGTGGCCACGGATTCCGCGATGACCATCCCTGCCGCGGCGGAAAAGCCGCCGAGAAAGGCGAGAAGGGCAAGCCAGGGGTGGTTGGCATTCATGGGTATCGTCAGGACGAAAAAGTCCGCGCCTTTGTTGCTGCCGCTCAGGAGGATGCCGGCAAAGGCAAGGGGGATGACGAAGAGGTTTATGGCGAAGAGGTAGGCGGGGAAGCGCCACATGGCCTCCTTGATGTGACTCTCGTCGGAGTTTTCGATGACCATGATCTGGAACTGGCGCGGCAGGAGCATGACGCTTCCCATCGCCAGGAACAGGGTGGAGGCCCAGTCGATATAGCTCGTCTCTCCTTCACCTGCCAGGGTTGTCAGGTGATCGAAGAGCCGGGGCTCTTTTGCTGCCATCTGTGAGAATATGTCACCGAACCCGTTGAAGTGGAAGTAGGTGACGTACACACCGACGCCCAGGAATGCCAGCAGTTTGACGATCGATTCGAATGCTATTGCGGCGACCAGCCCTTCATGGCGGACCGTCGTGGCAAGGGTGCGCGCACCGAAGAAGATGCCGAACGAACTGATGAAGATGGAGAAGAGGAGACCGGAATTGTTGATGATGAACGAGTCTCTGAGATTCGGTGGTATGTGGAAAGCGGGGTGGGAGCAGATGAGGGAGAATGTCGTGGAAACGGCTTTCAGTTGCAGGGCGATGTAGGGGACTATCCCCAGGACGGCGATGACGGTGATGAGTGCGCCGAGGAACTGGGACTTGCCGTAGCGTGAACTCAGAAAGTCCGCGATGGATGTTATGTTGTTGTCCTTTGCGATGCGGACTATCTTCCGGAGGATGAACCACCAGGCAAACGCCGTCAGGGATGGACCGAGATAGATGGTGATGAAATCGAGTCCTGAGGTGGCAGCCCTGCCGACGCTCCCGTAATAGGTCCAAGAGGTGCAGTACACCGTGATGGAGAGGGAGTAGACGAACGAGTTCGATACCACGCTCCTCCCCTTGCGGTACCGGTCATAGGCATAGGTGGCCACGAGGAAATGGAGGATGACATAGAGCGCTACGGTAGTTATCAGGGTTCCCAGACCGATCATTGATTCTCCGGCCCGCTCTGTTCGTCACTGCCCGATCGTATCGATTTTGTGAAAAGAAAGATAACCAGAATGGAGACTGCCCACCCGCCGATTATGTAGATGAGCAGCAGCGGTATTCCGTGAATAATGATGTTTTTGTTGAAGATATGCAGGAACGGGTAATTCATCATGATGATGCCGAGTATGAAAAATATGACCCACGACTCTTTGAGGCTCAGTCGGCTTAGGAAACGCCGTTTTAGATGACGTGTTTTCATGGGTAAATAATAACACCTCCCCGTCTTAAAACAAGCGGGAACTGTTGGAATTAAGTTGAAAATCATAGAAAATTTTGGTATTTAAATGAGCTCTTTTCACGAAACTACGCAAAAGCATAAAGGAGCAGTTTTTTAATGCTTAAGATATTCGATTACCTTTTCGGTATGTTTTCCAATGACCTGGCAATAGACCTCGGTACTGCCAACACTCTCGTCTACCTGAAGGGGAAGGGTATTGTCATCCGTGAGCCTTCCGTGGTTGCCGTGCAGAAGATGAACAACGGCCAGCAGAAGGTGCTTGCCGTGGGCATGGAGGCCAAGAAGATGCTCGGTCGGACCCCGGGGAATATCACCGCGATCCGGCCCATGAAGGACGGGGTCATCGCCGATTTCGACATAACCGAGGAGATGCTTCGCTACTTCATCCACAAGGTCCATAATCGCAAGACCCTTGTCAGGCCGAGGATCGTGATCTGCGTCCCTTCGGGGATCACCCAGGTCGAGAAGCGCGCGGTCAAGGAGTCCGCCGAGTCGGCAGGTGCCCGTGAGGTCTACCTGATCGAGGAGCCGATGGCGGCCGCCATCGG
>Ga0129297_10000019_pt1 | contig 97077 bp, 86 predicted proteins | sample I18A1metaG_FD_94708 | JGI IMG/M metagenome (GOLD analysis project Ga0129297, IMG submission 94708) | Lake sediment bacterial and archeal communities from Gulf of Boni, Indonesia to study Microbial Dark Matter (Phase II) - ​I18A1 metaG | ecosystem: Environmental > Aquatic > Freshwater > Lake >... | reverse complement strand
ATAGTCGAAACAGGGAACGAAAGCTGGAGAATCAGAACGAGGATCAACAACTGAAAACTACCGCTGGGGGGTGGGTCAAAAAACACGCCTATGGTGGGTCAAAATTCAATGCCGATTGACAAAATGGCTGGCTCTCCCTGATCAGAAAAGACAAGAAGCTTGTTGTCATGGCTGCAGCACAAGCACAAAGAGCAGCCGATTACATCCTTGGCAGGACCTTTACAGAGGAGGTGCTGCTATGACCAGAGAGAGAATTCAGAGAACCCTGGCAGAACTGAACATAAACCCGGAACAGATCGTATTCGCCATTACCAGCGAAGAGCTCTTGGCGGCAGTAGCAGAAGAAGTTGATCTGGTAACCATCACCAACCATGAACTGAAGGAAATCCTCTCTGCCATCAGGAAGAACCTGCTTCATCGCAACTGGAAGGAGATCGTAACCTACAGTATTGCCCAGTTGCCTTTCGGCCTTAATCAGACTGGTATCGCCTGGAATGGCAACAACCCTTGCATCGGCTGTCCGGACAGCATGATTGAGAGAGGGGGCTGTTACCACAATGGGGAGTGTAAGGCATGGGAAATCTATGAAGCTCACCTGTAGAAACGCTACCAGTCACGATTACCAACCACTTCACGAATGGCAGGCCAACAACAGCCTGCCTTTTCCATTTCAAGGAGACAATGCCATGACCATAGATACCCTATTTGGACCTGAAGAAGTTCATGCCAAACCGAGAACTCTAAAGTTCAAGCAGATAAAAGCCGTATACGAGACCCTGTCCATAAAGGAAGAGATCAGCCGCTATCTGCCACCCATGACGAGATTCACTGCACCATTGCAGATATTCCAGACATTCAGTTTTCTCCAGCACGAGACCAAGGAATACTTCCTGACACTGCATCTCGATGGTAAGAACAGGATAGTAGCTATCGAAATCGTCAGCATTGGTAGCCTGAACCAGAGCATCGTTCACCCAAGGGAGGTATTCAAAACAGCACTTCTGTCAAGTGCAGCGGCACTAGTACTGATCCATAATCATCCTTCCGGAGATCCGACCTGTTCACGTGAGGACAGGGAGATAACAAGACGGCTTAAGGAAGCCGGTGAACTACTGGGGATTCGGATACTGGATCACATCATTATTGGAGAGACCTACGCCAGCTTCGTGGAGCAGGGACTGATATGAGTAAGCAGACGTGAGACTCACGGAATAATCCGGTAGTTACCTAACAAATGCTGACAGAAAACACTTCTGACGGAGATCCATTCATTTATGACGAGGGTAACACCCCAGCGGGTGAGTATTTTTTAGTGATAGATAATATGAAGTTTGGGTGATGGATGTGGCGTAGTCATTGGTTGGGAAAATGGGACTTGGCAAGTGATGTGCCAGTATGGTGGATATGGCAAGGTATCTCCAGCTTGCGCTGGTCCGGCCTCAAAAATATCATTTGAAAGGCAAAATGATACTTTTTCGGTCCGTGATAAATGTTGACATGACTATGTCAAGTAGGTTAACAAAATGACGTGTTATACAAAAAAATAACCTATGAAAATAATTATAGGGGCCGATTTAGGGGCTTTTCTTGTTTGGTGCGGTAAAATGCTCAATAATATCAAGTATATTCGAGTCCATTCCACGCACCAATATAAACCGGTACAACCGGTTGAAAAAGGCCTTGAGAACTCAAGGCCTTTTTTTTATGCCTGAACCAAAACGTCGCTTGCCGGGATGTTCTTCCTTCTCGACACTGTATGCGATACAGAAGACTAATATCCCTGTCGTACGCTCATCACCGATACCTAATTTGTGTTGCGGGTAGAGTTGACAAGAATTCTGTAACATGGTTCCATTGCACCTCGACCAGAATACTTGTGACCAACGGGATGCAACCGGAGACCATGGACAGTATAGTTGTGGATGTGACCAGCACGCGTGAAGACCAGCACATCATTCTCATTGTCGGCCCGACGGCTTCCGGCAAGAGCGAACTGGCGCTCCGCCTCGCGGAATCGGTAACTGGCGAGATCGTCAATGCCGATTCGATGCAGTTTTACAAAGGCATGGAGATAGGCACCGCCAGGCCGTCAGCGGCGTACATGTCACGGGTGCCCCATCATCTCTTCGGGATCGTTACCCCGGACGTTAATTTCACCGCTGCCGATTACATCTCTGCTGCCGGACAAGCAATCACGGATATCTGCCGCAGGGGGCGCATTCCCATTGTTGTCGGAGGTACAGGTCTCTATGTGCGCGCCCTGCTGTGCGGACTGGCAGAATCCCCTCCTGCCGACGAGGTGTATCGGGCGGAGTTGACACACTATGGTGAGCAGTTCGGCCCCCGCGCGCTCCACGACAGGCTGGCGCAGGTTGATCCCGTCTCGGCAGCACGACTGCATGTCAACGACCGTCTGCGCATCATTCGCGCCCTGGAGGTCTTCCACCAGTCAGGCATCCCCTTCTCAGCACTGCAACAAACCCACGGATTCATGGAGAGCCGGTACGAGGCGTTGAAAATAGGGCTGGATGTGGAACGGGGTCTCCTCTACGAGCGCATCGACCGGCGGGTGGATGAAATGATCGCTGCCGGACTCGTTGACGAGGTCGAGGGTTTGCTCTCCGAGGGGTATTCTCCCGCATTGAAGGCGATGGGGGCAATAGGGTATCGGGAACTCTGCAACTGTTTTGCCGGTAAAATCACCCTGTCCGAGGCGGTCTCACTCATAAAGAAAAACACGAGACACTATGCAAAACGACAACTTACCTGGTTTAAAAAGGATACTGAAATAATATGGTTTGAATATCCTGAATATTTTGCTAATATTAACAGAATTGCATGCGATTTTATCCATAGGAGAAGGTTATGACAAAGGCACCGTTCAACATCCAGGATCAGTTTCTTAACCAGTCCAGAAAGGAACGGATAAGGGTGATTGTCAAGCTTATGTCTGGGGAAAAACTGGAGGGGCTGGTGAAGTCGTTCGACAACTTTTCGGTACTGATGGAAGTGCAGGGTGATATACTCATTTACAAGCATGCCATTGCGTCCATCACGTCTGCCGACGGTCTTTTCCGCCTGCACCAATAGGCTCGTCATACATTGTCTGTATTCAACGGGGCTCCCATGAGGGGGTCCCGTTCTTGTTTGGGGGAATGCATGGTGACAGAAGGGTTGCTGATAGAGTATGTTGCCGCGGGGAGTATCGCGGCTGACCTTGACATCGAGCCGGGTGATACCTTGCTGATGATCAATGGCCAACCTTTACGGGACATCATCGACTACAACTATCTCACGTCTGATGAAGAGCTCTTGTTTCTTCTGCGCAAGAGCAATGGCGACCTGTGGGAGATCGAGTTCGAGAAGGATGAGAGCGAGCCACTGGGAATCTGCTTTCCGCCGCCGTCACCAGCATCCTGCGGAAACAGCTGCGTGTTCTGTTTCGTGCACCAACTCCCCCGCGGTCTTCGCAAGCCGCTCTATGTAAAGGACGAGGACTACCGGCTTTCGTTTCTCTACGGCAATTACGTCACCCTGACCAACATCCTGCCCGAAGAAGTGGACAGGATCCGGGAGCAGCGACTCTCACCCCTGTACATATCCGTGCATGCCACTGATCCCGGTTTGCGGGAGGTGCTTCTCGGGCGGAAGGGCATCCGCCCGGTACTCGACATTCTGCGCGAACTGGCAGGTGCGCGAATCACCATGCATACTCAGGTCGTCCTCTGTCCCGGTCTGAATGACGGCCCTGCACTCGAACAGACCGTTGCCGATCTTGCCGACCTTCACCCCTCGGTTGCGTCCCTGGCCGTTGTCCCCCTTGGCCTGACCAGGCATCGTCGCGGGCTGCCTGACCTGCAGCCGGTCAGCGACGAGTATGCACGGGAGTTTGTTGGTACCTGGCAGCAGCGTCAGCAGGAACTTGAACGACGGCTTGGAGAACCATTCCTGTTTCTTGCGGATGAGTTCTATATCAAGGGAGGGCTTGCGTTCCCCCCCCTGGAGTCATACGGCGAGCTTTCGCAGTTGGAGAACGGCGTCGGCATGGTGCCGTTGTTCCTGGCCGAGGCAGAGGAGGTGCTTGAGGCTGCGGAACCTCTACCCCCCGCCGTCATAACGGTGGTTACCGGCAACTCTGCCCTGGCATATGTAGCGGAGTTCACTGCCAAGCTGGCGGACAAGACAGGCGTGGTCATACATGTCGTGCCGGTTATCAACCACCTGTTCGGTGAGCATGTCACCGTGACCGGCCTCGTGACCGGCGGAGATATCTGCACTGCATTGCAGGAGAGAGAGATCGGTCATGCCATGCTGGTGCCGGACGTGATGCTGAAAGAGGGGGAAGGGGTTTTTCTCGATGATATGAGCCTTGCCGATCTGGCGACAAAACTGGGATGCAGGGTCGAGGCGTTCGTTGCGTCCCCCTACGGTTTTTATGACGTGCTCCGGGAGGCCCTGGCAAGCTGACCTTGATTACCTACATTTTGCCGTTGGCCATCAGCCTTCCGGCCGGCTCCCTGCGCAGGAGGTGCATGAACAGGGGGCCCGCCAGCGCTCCCACCCCGCAGGTTGCAAAGCCTACCCCCCATTCCCCGACGATACCCGGGGCCGGTTCCCACCCCTTGCAGATATCAAGAGCCCAGCCGAAAACGGTTGGGGAAATCATCCCGAGGGAGTAGCCGATCAGCGACTGCATTCCCATTGCCGAACCGAGGAACGCCGGGTGGACCAGTTCGGTCAGTCCGGTTGAAAAGACCGGTGATTCGGCAACTATCAGGTAGCCGTATACCAGGCCGACAGCCAGAGCCAGGAAGGGTGATGCATTGATCAGCCAGCCGAAGCCAAAGGAGAGGAGGGCGCTGGCGGTCATGGTGAGGGTGATGGTTCGGGTACGGCCGATTCGGTCCGAGAGTGTTCCCGTTGTGGCGGTGGCGATCGTGCCGATACCGATGATGAGGGCCGAGGCCGTTGCGCCCCAGCCGGTCGCGTCACTCCCGGCGATACCGTAGCTGACGAGGCTGGCGGTGAAGAACGGCGCCAGCCAGCTACGCATACCGTACATCTCCCACATGTGGGCTCCGTAGCCGAATATCATCAGCATGGCGGGGCGGTTTTTCACTACCTGGGTCAGATAGTTTTCTTCCGCCAGCCGTGGATAGCGGGTCGGCCTGTATCCCCTGAAAACCGGCACCGACAGGACCGTACCTATCAGGACCCCGCAGGAGCAGAGCATGAAGGCAAGCCGCCAGCCGGCAAGGGTGGTCAACGCCCCGGTGACGAACAGCGACAGTGACGCACCGAGGACCAGCGACCCTACGTAGATCCCCACGGCGCGTCCCCGCTCGTGGCTCTGGAAGCGTTCAGCCACCAGTTTGAGACCGGGCATGTAGGTCCCGCCCATGCCGACGCCGGTCAGCCCCCGCAGGACCATCGCGGAGAGATAATCATGGGCATACAGGGCGAAGAGCAGGTTGGTGACCGCAGACCAGATGGCCGAGATGATAAAGATGTTCCTGATGCTGAAGCGGTCGGTGAGGGTGCTGAGGGCAACCCCGGAGAGAATGTAGCCGAACTGGTAGACGGAAAAGATCGAGCCGGCCATGGTGTTGTTCATCCCCCACTCCTGTTTGAGGATGGGGAGAACGGCCGAATAGTTGATGAAGACGAGCATGATGAAGAGCTGCGCACCGCAGAGCAGAAGCAGCCAGCGCGTGTTTGAGCTCACTTACCCCACCTCGGCATATTCCCGTTCCCGGAAATCGACGCCGAGGGATTGGGCCAGACGCTTGACCTCCGCCACGTCGAGACCCGGCACGGTCACGGCGGATGCAGTTACCCGGGGGATATGTTTTTTCGCCTCGCGCAGGAAATCGCAGACCCCCTGGAAACCATCGGCACCGAAAGGGGTATTGCAGAGTTTTGCGTAGGTCTGTGCATCGGCGGCGTTGAGGCTGACCGAAAGACTGTCGATCATGCCTGCCAGCTCGGGGAGGATGTTGCGGCCATGGACCAGGTTCGCCTGGCCGTCAGTGTTGATCCTGATCCGGAACCCGCGGTGTTTCAGTGCGGATGCAACTTCCTTGACAAGGTCGAGTCGTATCAGCGGTTCGCCATAGCCGCAGAAAACGATCTCATCGCAGTCTGCTCCGTTGCCGACCGCTGCCAGGACTTCGCTGGCAGACGGCTCGTGGTCGAGCTGAAGGTAATGGCCCTTGACGGTGAAATCATCGAACTTGGCACAGAATGTACAGCGGTTGGAACAGCGGTTGGTTATGTTCAGGTAGAGCGAGTTGCGAATCCGGTAGGCAATCCGCGCGGATTGAGCTCCACCCCCGATGCGGAACAGCTTTTCACAGTTCAGTGTCGAGATGCGGGCGACATCTTCAAGGGTAAGCCCTTTCAGCGCCGCAACCTTCTCGGCGGTGAGCCGGACATGGGAGGGTTCGTTTCTCTCCCCCCGGTAGGGTACGGGCGAGAGGTAGGGGCAGTCCGTCTCCACCAGCATATGCTCGATCTTCACCCCCCTGACGACATCGTGAAGGGCATGATTGTTGGGGTAGGTCACGGTGCCGGGAATGGAGATGTAAAAGCCCATGTCGATGCATTCCCGGGCCATGGCCAGATCGCCGGAAAAACAGTGGAGCACACCACCGACAGAGTGGGCCCGTTCTTCACGGAGGATGGTCATGACACGCTCGTGGGCATCGCGGTCGTGTACTATCAGGGGGAGAGAGAGTTCCCGGGCGACCCCGATGAAGCGGCGAAAGACGGTTTCCTGCAGATCGCGGGGTGAGCGGTCGCGATAGAAATCCAGGCCGATTTCCCCGATGGCGACAGCCGAGCCGCAGTGTGTCGCCAGTTCGGCGATCTGCAGGTACGTATCCTCGGTGACCCCTGCAGCATCGTGAGGGTGGACGCCGACGGCACAGTATATGTTCTCGAAACGCTCGGCAAGGTTGACGGCTGCTTTGCTTGATTCCAGGTCCGCTCCCACCGTGATGATTGTCCGTATCCCGGAGGCGGTTGCGCGCTCCAGCATCGCCGTGAAGTCTGCGGAGAATTCGTCCCCGTGGATGTGAGCATGGGAGTCGATCAGTTCTATCTCGTGGCTGTTCATGTATTTCCCGTGAAAAAAGCCCCGGAATTTCTTCCGGGGCTGGGTGCTGGGTTATTTGCCGGTCAGTTTGACCAAGGCTTCCATGTACTTTTCGCCGGTCTTTCTGATGATCTCCTCGGGAAGAGGTGGGGCGGGTGCGGTTTTGTTCCAGTCCAGCGTCTCCAGGTAGTCCCGGAGGAACTGCTTGTCGAAACTGGGTTGTGCACCGCCGGGCCGGTACAGGTCCTTGGGCCAGAATCGGCTCGAGTCGGGGGTCAGGCACTCGTCGATGATAATCAGCTTGCCTTCAAACATGCCGTATTCAAACTTGGTGTCGGCAATGATGATCCCCTTGGTCTCCGCATAGTCCCGAGCCTTGGTGTAGATTTTGATCGTAACGTCACGTACCTGTTCGGCAAGTTCCCTGCCGCAGAGTCGTGCCATCTCCTCGAAGGAGATGTTCTCGTCGTGTGTTCCCAGTTCTGCCTTGGTAGAGGGGGTGAAGATCGGCTCGGGCAGTTTGTCTGATTCGACGAGGTTGGCCGGGAGGGGGATGCCGCAGACCGAACCCGTTGCCTTGTAATCCTTCCACCCCGACCCGGAGATATATCCTCGTACAATGCACTCAGCCGGCAGGGGTTTGGCTTTTTTCACCAGCATGGACCGGCCTTCGAGGTCGGCAGCGTACTTCTGGCAGACCTGCGGGTATTCGCTGATGTCAGTGGAGATTATGTGGTTGGGGATGATATCTTCCATCATCCTGAACCAGAAGGTTGAGATCTGATTCAGAACAAACCCCTTGTTGGGAATCCCTTCATTCATGATGACGTCGAATGCGGAGATCCTGTCGGTGGTAACCAGCAGCAGGGTTTCGCCAAGATCGTAGATGTCGCGCACCTTGCCGCGCGCCATCAGCTTGAGATCGGGGAAATCGGTGCTTAGAACAAGTTTGGCCATTAGTTATCTCCTGAACTGTTGGTGAGCATCGTGCCCGTGTAAAGCATCGTGCCCGTGTAAAGCATCGAGCCCGTGTAAAGCATCGAGCCAGTTATGGTCTTATTAGTCGGCAATCAGTTGCTGGTTGATTTCGATCTTGGCGGTAGCCTTCAACTCCTTTATCCAGGCGTCCAGCGCTTCCTGCTGCTTTTTGGGCAGGATCTGTTTCTTGATCGTGTCCTTGGCCTTCTGGAACTCTTCGGTGCCTGCCGCTGTCCGGTTTTTCAGGCGTACAACCACCCATTTCTGGTCGATCTTTGTTGCACTCTTAGGCAGCGGGGCGGTCGCTGTCAACGCGACCGCAGCATCCATGAGATCCTTGGAGACACCGATGCCGGGTATGATCCCCTGCTCGTTGTAGGTGAATGCAGGGGTATTCTGCATTTTGACGCCGGCAGGGTTTTTTGCCAGGGCTGCCAGAGTATCTTCGGCCTTCTTGGCCGCCAGTTCCCGGGCTTTCTCCATCTTTGCCCGTGCTTCAACAGCAGATCTGATCTGGGCAAGGGGAGGGACCTCGGCCGGCTTTCTCTCCTTGAGTTTCACCGCATAGATCCCTTTTGCCGTCTCGATGGGGCCTGCAAGCTCACCCTGTTTCAGGAGAAAGGCTTTTTTCAGCACAGCCTCTTCAGATGCCAGGTTTGCGGGAGGGGTCTTGGCTGCGAACAGGGGAGTTTCCATGATCCTGGCCCCCAAGGACGTTGCCACGGCCTGAATGTTGCCTGACGCGATGTTCTTGTTGATAGTGTCTGCCGCGGTCTCATATGCCTGCTTGCCTGCTTTGAACCTGACCGCATCAGCTCTTACCTTGTCCTTCACTTCGGCAAGGGGGAGTATCCCACCCTTGCCCTGGTACCTGTCGATGTTCTTCTGATAGAAGGACTGGATCTCCTCGACGCTCACGGTGACTTTCGAGGAAACGGTGGCAGGGTCGAAGAGGACGTACTGGATGCTGACCTGTTCGGCTGTTTTGAACTGGTCCTGGTTTTTCTGCAGGAAGTTGGTCAGGTCCTGTTCGGTCAGTTTGACATCCCCGAGTACTGATTCGGGGGTAATGGTAACGTAGCTGAGTTCGAGTCTGTCGTTATTCTTGTGATAGTATGCCTCCGCATCGGCATCGGAAACCGTCACCTTGTCCTGGACAGACTTGCGTGCTTTCTTGATAAGCAGTTCGTTTTTCTGGGCGCTTTCGAAATCAGCAGGGGTCATCCTGTTTCCCTTGAGGGTCTGCTGGTACTGCTGGAAATCGAATGCCCCGTTCTTCTGGAATGCAGGGATGGCGGCAATGGCATCAGAAACCTCCTCCTTGCTGACGGAGATATTCATTTTCTTTGCGGCCTTGCGCATGAGAACTGATTCGATCAGATTGTCGAGGGCCATCTTCTTGATGCCGAGCTGTTTTTCCATCTCAGGAGAGATGGATTTCTGGTAGATCTGCTCGTATATGCCTCTCAGGCGGTAGTAGGACTGCTGGTACTCGTCCAGGCCGATTTTTGTAGAGTCAACCTTTGCTGCATAACCCTTTGCGGCCCCACTGCCATCGCCACCTTTTCCCCATACGAGAAATATAGTGCCGATAAAGGAAAGAACAATGACAACAAAGACAAATTTGATAACAATAGATTCTTTGTATTTACGCATTATGCCGAGCATTTTTCGGTAGGCTCCTTTATCCGGTTAGATGATGACGTAGCATGCCGCCAAAATAAGTTAAAAATAATAGGGTAAATTCGTGTTAAAAGCAACAGGATGTTTTGTTAATTCAGGCCTTGTCGAGAAAGTGATTTGACGCGATACCCCCGTTATGTTAGCTTTTAATAGTTTAAAGTGCCGGTTAAAGGATCCTGATTGAATGATGAAATGTAAAGCTGCACTCCTGGGTATTTTGTTAGGCTTGATATGTGGATGCGCCACGGATGGTTATCAGGCGGGGGAACCTCTTGACCGCCTGTCGGCCGGCACCCATGCGCTCAATATTGTTGAATCAAGGTCGATGTACCTGTTCTCCCTCGCGAGGATTCATGCCCTCGACGGTGACTACGATGCTGCCGTTACGTTGCTGCAGGCAGCCATTGAGGCTGATCCGCAAAGTGCTTACCTGCATACTTCGGTCGCCGAGCTGTATCTTAAAATGAACCGTCCCCAGGAGGCGATCAATGCCTGCCGTACTGCCATCTCCATCAATCCGAAGCATGCAGACGCCCACTTTCTCCTGGCTAACATCCTCAGCAGTCTCAAGCAGGACAGGGTCGCGATAGATCATTACAAGAAAGTCATCGAGTTGACCCCGGACAAGGAAGACGCCTACCTGCAACTGGCCCTCGCCTGTCTCCGTATTTTCGAATACGAGGAGGCGGTCAAGACGTTGAAATCCCTGTTGGTGATAACTCCGGACTCACCCCAGGCGTATTACTACCTCGGTAAGGCCTATGACCAGATGAAGCTCCCCAAGGAGGCTCTCTCCTACTACAAGAAAGTGATAGAGCTCAAGCCTGATTTCGAGCCGGTTATCGTCGATATCGGCCTCGCCCTCGAATCCCAGGGGGAGAGAGCCGAAGCGATCAAATCCTATGAAACGCTCCTGCAACTCAACCCCCACAATTTTTCAGTCATGCAGCACCTCGTCCAGTTGTACATCCAGGAAAACCGTCTGGAGAATGCCCTGGTGATGCTCAAGACCCTCATTTCACGGGATATCGGCGGGCTGGACACCCATCGCAAGGCAGGACTCGTCTACCTGGAGCTAGAACAGTATGACGAGGCCATTCTTGAGTTCGAGCATATCCTGGCCCAGGAGCCACAGGCGAGTCAGATCAGGTTCTACCTTGCTTCTGCGTACGAAGAAAAGGGAGAGCCCCAGAAAGCGATCGAGGAGTTTCGCAAGATACCCCCGACTGCATATAATTACGCTGAAGCGCTTGGCCATGTCGCCTACCTTTACTTCGACAACGGAGAAGCCCAGAAGGGAATTGATCTTCTCAAGGCTGCCATAGCGGCCGACCCGGCCAAGCTGGATTACTATCTGCATCTGGCCGGTATTTATGAAGGGCTGCAGAAGTATCAGGACTCGCTGGATGTACTGCTCAACGTCGAGTCCAGGTTTGCCAATGAGGCCCGACTCCAGTTCCGTATCGGGATCATCTATGACAAGTTGGGCGACAAGGAGAAGATGATCGCCAGGATGAAACGTGTTATCGCCATCACACCTGCCGATCCCCAGGCGCTCAATTACCTCGGCTACACCTATGTGGAGATGGGTGAAAACCTTGACGAGGCACTTAAGCTGCTCAAGGAAGCGGTTGCACTCAGGCCTAATGACGGGTTTATCCTCGATAGTCTCGGCTGGGCCTATTTCAGGATGAAAAAATACGGTGAAGCAGTGACGTATCTTGAGCGTGCCGTGCAGCTCGTTGACGAGGACCCCGTCATTCTCGGTCATCTCGCCGATGCCTACCTGGCCCTGCGCGATTATCCCAACGCACTCTCTACGTATAAAAAGCTGCAACAGCTGGAGCCCGGTCGCAAGGACCTGGCGGAAAAGATAAGAAAAATCAGAGCCGAAAGCGGTGATAAGTAACGTTTTCCAGCGCTTTCCCAGGCAGTGAATCTCGGGCAGCTGTTCAAAGAGTAACAGTGTATCCATGAAACATATTATTACCTCGTTACTCCTCTTTTTCATTACAGCCTGCAGTCAGCAGGAATCCTCCCCTCTGGCGCCGCGCCAGCCTGCCCCTCCTGCCTATGGCGACTCCCTCGTCGAAGGGACCATAGGTGAGCCGTCGACACTCATCCCCATTCTTGCGTCGGATTCCGCGTCCCATTCTGTTGCAGCTCTCATCTACAATGGACTGGTTAAATATGACAAGAACCTGAATCTTGTCGGTGATCTTGCCGAGAGGTGGGATATTTCTGCCGATGGCCTTGTCATAACGTTTCATCTGCGCCGGGGTGTCAAGTGGCACGACGGGCACGATTTCACCTCCCGTGATGTTCTTTACACCTACCGGACCATGATAAATCCGAAAACGCCAACTCCGTACGCAGAGGATTTTCTTCAGGTCCGTACCGCCGAAGCCCCGGACCAGTTCACCGTTCGCGTAACCTACGACAGACCTTTTGCTCCTGCCCTGGCATCCTGGGGCGTCAACATTGTCCCTGCCCATCTCCTCGAAGGGAAGGATATAACCAAGAGCGAACTCGCGCGACGGCCGGTAGGTACCGGTCCGTACCGTTTCGCCGAGTGGCTCCCCGGCCAGCGAGTGGTCCTCGACTCGAATCACGACTATTTTGAGGGACGGCCGTATATCGACCGCTGCATTTACAGGATAATCCCCGACACCTCGACCATGTACATGGAGTTGAAAGCCGGGGGGCTGGACATGATGAATCTTACCCCTGTGCAGTTCCAGCGGCAGACGACTACCCGCTGGTTCCTGGAGAGGTTCAACAAATACCGGTATCCCGTCCCCACCTACACGTACCTGGGGTATAACCTGAAACGTCCGCTTTTCTCTGACAAGCGGGTGCGCCAGGCGATTACCTGTGCCATCAACAAGGATGAGCTTGTAAGCGGAGTACTGTTCGGGCTGGGACAGGTCTGTCATGTGCCGTTCCAGCCAGCAACATGGGCCAACAACCCCTCGGTCAAGCCGTTCCCCTACAATCCGGCGATGGCCTTGCGACTCCTTGCGGACGCCGGATGGAAGAGCCGGAATGCAGATGGCATTTTGGTCAAGGATGGCAAACCGTTCCAGTTTACCATCATCACGAACCAGGGGAACGACCAGAGAATCAAGTCGGCTCAGATCATCCAGTACCGGTTGAAAAAAATAGGTATCGATGTGAAAATTCGCGTGCTTGAATGGTCGTCCATGTTGACAAACTACATAGACAGGAAAAACTTCGATGTAGTTCTCATGGGCTGGAACATCTCACAGGATCCTGACCAGTACGACATATGGCACTCGTCCAAAACAGGCGTGAAGGAGCTGAACTTTATCAGTTACAGCAACAAGGAGGTCGACCGACTGCTGGAAGAGGGGAGGGGGACCTTCGACAGGGAGAAAAGGCGGGCCGCATACTTCAGGATGCAGGAGATAATCGCCGAGGAGCAGCCCTACACGTTCCTCTATGTTCCCGACGCACTGCCGGTCGTAAGCGCGAGATTCCGCGGTATCGAGCCGGCACCCGCAGGCATCGGGCACAATTTCATCAAGTGGTATGTGCCCCTGCAGGAACAGATATCAGCCCGATAACCGGTGACCCTATGCACAACGTATTGCGAACAGTTGTCCTGTCAGTCTGTCTGGGGCTCCTTCCCTGCGGCGCGCACGGGGAAAGATGGGTCGAATTCCATGCCGAAACCTGGAGTCAGTTTTCGCAGAAACTGAAAAAGAATCTGCAGTTCAGCAGTCACTCCTATTTCGATGACGACAGGATCAGGCGTTCAGCCGATGGCGAGGTGACGGTCTGGATAAGGGATGTCACCCACAATGACAAATTTTATGTCGGGAAGGGCATCCCCGAGAAGGAAGTGGTCTACAAGCAGGTAGTGCTACGCTGCATGTCAAGAAGATACGCGGTGATACTGGGGGAAAACGGTGACGTAGAGGTGCAGGAGACGGCAAGTGAGGAGGTAAGGGCCGGGTCGGCCTATGATAAACTGTTCAACAGGCTGTGCACGGTTTCGCAGTGACCTGTCAGATCAGTTTCTGCTCTCGATAACAGTGATAAGCCTTTGTTTTATGATATTCTTGATGGCCCATGCGGACACAATTATCGCTGTCAGGCAGAGGAAGGCAATAAAAAGATAGGTGAAATTGTACATGTCGTCGGCAAGCTGGATGATGATGAGGTAGGCTTCGGCAACTCCCGGCAATGCGAAGGAAATATAGCCCCATGGTGCACCGTAGTAACTTTTGAGGGTCAGGGCAGTGAGCGTGTGGAGGATCATCCCCCCACCGACAAGGAGAACAAGGGTGATGACATTGAGGATCCTGTCGAACTTTGTCATGATCGTTCTGGCCATTAGCAGCACCTCTCATTAAGACGTAGGGCTACTTTAAACAATAATTCTGCCAGAATCAAAATAAATTATCTTAATATGTAGATATAAAACAACAGGTTACGTTACTCATTATAATTGGAAATTGAGGAGGCTCTATGACCATCAGTGAAAAAATCGCCAAATTCCTCGAAGCGGACGTCTTCGGTGTTGTGGGGGCATCCACAGACCGGGACAAGTATGGGAATAAAGTCTTGCGCTGTTACCAGATGAAGGGGTTGCGGGCAATACCGGTCAACCCTAGGGAGAAGGTTGTCGAGGGGGTTGCCTGTGTCGCTTCGGTGAGTGACCTGCCCGATGGAGTTACCAGCATATCCGTTATCACTCCTCCTGCCGTTACCGTCCGTATCGTAGATGAAGCGGTGTCCAAGGGCATCAGGAACATCTGGATGCAGCCCGGGGCAGAGAGTCCGGCAGCGGTAGAGAAGTGCGTCAAGGCCGGTATTAACGTGATCGCCGACGGTAGTTGCATCCTCGTTGTGCTTGGATACCGGGAGCACTGACCGGTTCCCTGAATACATTTGATGACCGGAAAAAGAAACGGCGAAGGATTTCCTTCGCCGTTTCTTTTTGACTGTCGCATCCGTCAGGGGGGATCAGGTGAGGTCCTGAACCGCCTTGTGAATAATGTCGAAGAGCTCGGGGATGTCTGTTTCCTCGATGCAGGAGAAAGCGATGCGCAGATCGGTCTTGCCGATTGATATGGCTCCTACGCCATATTTTTCGAGAAGGTGAAGGCGCAGTTTTTCCGCATCCACGGTCTTGAGTTTCAGGCACATGAAGTAGCCCGAGTTGAACGGGTAATAGTCCCATGCCTTGTCGTATTTGCCGCTGTTGAGGACTTCCTTGGTTTTGAGGGCGCGTCCTTTCAGAACCTGGAACTTCTCTTCCTTCTGCTTAAGGAAATCGGGGGAGCGGAGTGCCTCGATGGCGAAGGTCTGGGAAGGGTGCGGGCAGTTGGAGATGCGGGCCCTGATGATGCCCATTGCTTTTTTCTCGAGGGCAGTCATGACGGGGGTGTTTTCATAGCTGTTGCCGTCAGCGAAGGTGATGAACCCGGTACGGAAGCCCCAGACGAACTCCTCCTTCGTGGCGCCGTCAAGTTTGATGGCCAGGATGCGGGGGTGGATGTTGGCGAGTTTGCCGAACAGGGACTCCTTGATACTGTCTTCATAGAAAAGGCCGAAGTATGCGTCGTCGGTGATGGCCACGATGTTGCAACCCGCTTCTGCCACTTCCTTGATAGCTGCGACGAGGGCATCTCCTTCTGCAACCGTCGGGGTGTAGCCGCTGGGATTGTTCGGGAAGTTCAGCAGGACCACTGCCTTGCCCTTTTCTTCGGCACTGTTCTGGAGTGCGGTTTTGAATGCTTCGACATCGAATCCGCCGGCGGCGGTGAATGTTGGGTATTTCTTGATAATGGCGCCGCAGCAGGTGCCGAAGGTGAGATTGTAGTTGCCCCACAGCATGTCCGGAAGGATCAGGTGATCACCTTTGTCGATGAACATGTCGGCGACGATGGAAAGTCCGTGGGTGAGGGCATTGGTAACGATGGGGTTGCTGAAATGTTTCCCCTGCTGGCTCGGGTTTTCCCGCAGCATTTTTTCCTTCCAGAGGGAGCGGAGCTCGGGCTTGCCCGCCGGGGGGGCGTAGGGATAGATGTCCTTGGGGTCAAAGCTGGACAGCTTGTCCTGAATGCATTGAAGGTACATCGGTCCACCCTTTTCAGTGGCGATGCCGATGGTCGCATTGAATTTATGGGCTTTTTCCTTGGCTTCTGCAGACTGGGTCAGTATCCCTTTGGGGAAAAAGAGATTCTTGCCGAGGTCGGACAGCATCTCCAGTACGTGTGGGTTGTGCTGTGTGAGCAGATCGTTTAGTTCAGTGGCCAATGGATTCATTGAATTCTCCTTTAGTCTGTACTGAGATTGTTACGGCTTGAAACCGTTGCGGGCAAACTTCTCTTCGAGAGCTTTCTTGACGACGGGTGGAACGAGCGTGTCAACGGGGCCGTTCAGGGAGCTGATCTCCTTCACTACCGATGATGACAGATAGCTGTATGGTACCGATGTCATCATGAAGAGCGTTTCAACTTCCAGGGTGATCCCCCTGTTGATCTGGGCAAGCTGGAATTCGTACTCAAAATCGGAAACTGCCCGTAGTCCCCTGATGATCACCGTGGCGTGCTGGGAAAGGACGTAATCTACCAAAAGACCGTTAAAGGTGTCAACTTTGACCCGTTCGTTGCCGGTCAGCGCTTCCCGGATGAGGTCAATGCGCTCATTAATGGGGAAGAGCGAGTTTTTCGAGCTGTTGCAGGCAACAGCGACAATGACCTTGTCGAAAATCTTCAGGGCCCTGTTGATGATATCGAGGTGCCCGTAGGTAATGGGATCGAACGATCCGGGGTATACGGCGATTTTACGCGGCATAGGGTATTCACTCTGCTCACAAGTATTTTTAAGGTAGAGGCCGGTGCGGCATTGTCAAGCTTGTACAGCCCGGTTTTTGCACTTCACGATGAATAATATGGCTGTATCGCCATAGAGGCGTTTTCCCTCCAACTCCAGGTTGTCCGGCAGGCTCAGTACGGTTCTGCTCCCGGTTTCAAACACGATCAGCCCGCCTGGCGCGGGAATGTTGCTATCAGCAAGGTGCTCAAGCACCCTCTGCATCAGAGGAACTTCCCGGTAGGGGGGGTCGACGAACAGGATGTCGAATGTCCCGGCTTCCCTGTCCAGTCGTTGAAGTGCCTTCAGTGCATCCAGGGGGACCAGTTCGGCACGACCGGTAAAACCGGTTATGTCAAGATTTCTGCGGATGATTTCCAGGGATTGGGGATGACTGTCGACAAAGGTCGCTCTGGCGGCTCCCCTGCTGAGAGCCTCGATGCCGAGGTTTCCGGTCCCTGCAAAGAGATCGAGCACCGTCAGGTTGTTCAACGACCCGAATCTGCTCAGGAGAATACTGAACAGCGCTTCCTTCACCCTGTCAGCGGTAGGTCGGACACGATCACCTTTTGGTGTCGCCAGTCTTCGCCCTCCGGCACTGCCACCGATAACCCGCATGTATTATGCGCCGATCGTTTCGGCCAGTCGGGTCGCACTCCCCTTGGCGTGGAATGCCGTGATGAACTCCCTGGCCTCACGGTATGCGAGGTCGGCAATAAGTTTGACATCCTCTGGGGGAATCGAGTTGATCCGGTCGTAAAATACCCCCGTTGCGTACTTGATGTCGCACCTGTTTTCCCTCGCCCAGTCGCGCATCTCGTCCAGGAGTTCGGGCGGCAGGCCGGCGTGGGCGACATTCTGCCAGAGTGTTCCGATATTGCCTTTGCGGATGCCATACTCTGCCAGTTTGCCGACAATCCGTAACGGAGTGCCGGTGATGCCGTGCTGTACAAGGCCGGTCACACCGAATCTCCGTGCAGCGGCGAATATTTCACCGGTCCGTTCGAGGTCGATGTTGACCAGTTGTCCGTCGAGGTAGTTGCCGCTTTTGCTCCCGTTGTCGATGGCAAGCAGGTGAGGCTTGATGTTCAGGTCGGACAGGCCGCCTAAGAACTCTTCCACGTCTTCAACCGTAGTCAGGCTCGACTCCCGTCCGACAGGAGGAATTTCGCCAATCTCGACTTCCAGGCCGACATCATCGGCAAGGAGGAGGGGAGCCAGTTCGGAGATGATCCGGATATTGTCAGCCATGGGGTTGAACGATGCGTCGAGGGCAAAAGACCTGTAACCCGCTGTCAGTTGGGTCGCAATCAGCGACCTTGCGGATTCCAACTCTTCTGTGGAAGTGTTTTTGATGGTTATGTGGTCGGCGTGGATGATGAACGGTTTGGTAAACTTGCAGCTTTCCGCATATTCAATGACCGTGGAGACGAACTGTTGCGGGCTTTGCCCGGTGTATCCGCCGTCCAGTCCCCCTTCAGTAGCCGTCAGCTCGAAGGCTATCACCGCGTCCAGTTCTTCAGCAGCCCGCATGATGCCCGGTATGACATGCCTGATCCTGGCGTTGCATGCCATGATGATAAAGGGGGATTCGGCAATGTGGCGATATACGGTACCGCCGTCGAGCATGCAGACTCTGCTGTCGCTGCCGAGCATGGACCTGACGCGGGGAGAGATATGATGTCGTAAAATGTTCAACGGCATATGCTTCACCATAAACTACAGTGTTATTAATGCATTAAGTCTTTATCATGACGTGCATAGGGCGTCAAGAACTCATTTCCCATTGACAGACTGCTTGGCAAATGTATTTTTACATGAGGAGATATTTTCAATGCAGCTGGAATCGTACGAACGTAAAGACCTGGCCGGTTATGCGGCACGAAGCTCCGAGTCGGCAGGCAGGCGCTACCGTGAAGTGTTCCGTGACAACCGCCCCGCATTCGAACGGGACAGGGACAGGATAATCCACTCCGCCGCCTTCCGTCGCCTTGAATATAAGACCCAGGTGTTCGTCAACCATGAAGGCGATTACTATCGGACCAGGCTGACCCACTCTCTGGAGGTCGCCCAGATCGGGAAAGCGATCGCCAGGCGACTGCTCCTCAACGAGGAGTTGACGGAGGCCTTGGCGCTGGCTCACGACCTGGGGCATACGCCATTCGGCCATACCGGGGAAGAGGTCCTCAATCGGCTGATGGCAGACCATGGCGGTTTCGAGCATAATTGCCAGTCTCTCCGTGTTATCGATGAACTCGAAGAGCGCTATGTGGAATTCAACGGGCTCAATCTGTCCTGGGAGGTGAGGGAAGGGCTCATAAAGCATTCTTCCCCCTATGATGCGCCCGGGGGCTTGATCGAAGAGTTCAACCCCGGAGTCGTGCCGCTCCTGGAAGCGCAGCTGATCAATTTTGCAGACGAGATCGCCTATAACAACCACGACATTGATGACGGCCTGAAGTCGGGTTATATCTCTTTTGAACAGCTCTCACGGGTCGAACTCTGGGCAGAGGTCCATGAAAGCATGACGAGGAAGTATCCCCATGCCGATCCGGAAAGAGTCAAGTACCAGACGATCAGTGCGCTGATCGGCCTGTTCATCAACGACCTGACGGCAACCACTGCCGCGGAAATCGCGGAGAGAGGGATTGAAACCGTGGCAGACCTGCGTCGCATCAACGTCGCAGTAGTCGGTTTCAGCAAGGAACTGGCGCGCAAGAACCGTGAACTCAAGCGATTCCTGCACGAGAATCTCTATCGGCACTACAAGGTCGAACGCATGCGGGTCAAGGCCGAACGATATATCTCCGACCTCTTTGCCACTTACTGCAGCTATCCTTCGCTGCTTCCCGTCAAATACAGAAAGAAAATGGATATCCTGGGGAAAGAACGTGTCATATGTGACTACATTGCCGGCATGACGGACAGGTTTGCCCTGGATGAATACAAGAAGCTGTTCGAACCTTATGAGCGTGTGTAGTTCGCATCGCCGTAAGTGAGAACTGACATGGCAAGGAGATAGTTATGGAAAAGATAGTTGAAGTCGATCGCGAAGCCTGTATCGCCTGTGGTCTCTGTGTATCTGTAGCTCCGGAAGTGTTCCGGCTGGAAAACGGTGCGTCAATTGCCTACAATCCGAAAGGAGCTTCGGAGGAGAAGATCCAGCAGTGCATCGACGGCTGCCCCGTGACGGCAATATTCTGGAAAGAGTGATCGAGAAGGCAGGAAAAAGGGCATCTCCCGTGCGGGGATGCCCTTTCGTTCGTGTAAGAGCAGGATGCTACCGTTTGCCGGAATCCTTCGGTAGCTCGATTTTAGCGTCATCACTGCCGCGATATAGAAGGACTGTCCTGCCGAGGACCTGGGCGACATCGGCTCCACAAAGTTTTGCCAGTGACTCCGCCACTTCATGACGATCCATCGTACAGCTCTCCAAAATCTTGATCTTGATCAGTTCGTGTGCTGTCAGCGCAGCATCAGTCTCTGAGATGAGGCTGTCATTCATCTCGTTTTTCCCGACCATGACCACGGGCTTCAAGTCATGACCAAGGCCGCGCAAGTGTCTCTTCTGTTTACCTGTAAGCATTACCTCTCCATAATCAGCTGGTGATGTTGTGAAATCAGAGCGATTCCGCCACTGCAGTGACAATGCGCTGCATATCGCTCTCGTTCAGATACGGATGCATCGGCAGACTCATTACTTTGCCGGCTACGGCCTCGGCAACGGGGAAACTCCCGGCCGGCTTGTTGAGATCAGCAAATGCCGGTTGCAGATTCAGGGGGACAGGGTAGTGGACAGCGGTGGGAATCCCTTGTGCCTGCAGCGCCTGCTGCAGCTTGTCCCTGTCCTCGACCTGGATCGTGTACTGGGCATAGACGCTGGTATTGTACTCTTCGATGAACGGGGTCACGACCCCGGCGCCAGTTGCCGCAAATGCCTTGCTGTACGCAGAGCCTATGGAGGAGCGCAGTTCTACCTCCTCGGCGAATATCTCGAATTTGGCCAGAAGGACTGCCGCCTGCAGGGTATCGAAACGACCGTTGACACCGATCATGGGGTGATGGTAGCGCCTGTCCTGACCATGATTCATCACTTGACGTATTTTTGCGGCAATGGCGTCATCATCGGTGAAGCAGGCACCGCCGTCCCCATAGCAGCCGAGGGGCTTGGACGGGAAAAAGCTTGTGCACCCGATGTGGGAGAGGGCACAGGATTTCCGTCCTTTGTACGTGGCGCCAAAACTCTGGCAGGCGTCTTCGATGACGTATATTCGGGTCGCTGCATCGTTCCGGCACTGGTTGGCCTTGTCCACAACGGCATTGATTGCGTCGAAATCGGCGCACTGCCCGTAGAGACTGACAGGCATGATGGCGCGGGTTCTGGGAGTTATTGCCGCCTCAAGGAGTGAGGGGTCGATATTGTAAGTGCGGGGAGCAATATCCACGAAGACGGGTGTCGCTCCGAGCAGGGCAATGACTTCGCCCGTGGCGATAAACGTGAACGGGGTGGTTATGACTTCGTCGCCAGGTCCGATCCCGAGAGCCATCAGGGCGATAAGCAGGGCATCGGTACCGCTCGAGACGGTAATGCAATGTTTTGTGCCGGCATAGGCTGCAAGCTTGGATTCAAGTTCGGCCACTTCCGGGCCGAGAATGTACTGTCCATGCTTAAGTACTGCGGCCATGCGGCGTTCGAGGTCGGGGAGGATCCTCTGCTGTTGTCTGTTCAGGTCGATGAAAGGTATCTGGCTCATTGGCTGTCTCCTAGGTGTGTTGTTTTTGCAATAGTACAGCTTTGACAGATAAAATCAAGCTTCATGTTAACCGGTGGCTTGATATGACTTGACGCGTAATGATGCCCTATTGTATTTAAATAAAATTCCAATAATATTGCAGAATCTGTCGTGAGCTGGTTTCAGGGGATAGTCCGTAGCTCTCGTATTTACTCTGTTCAATAATCCGTACGACAGTGAGGAGATTAATTCAGACTGTGAACAAAGAGGCATCCATATACGTCGCGGGGGCTCAGGGGCTTGTCGGTTCTGCCCTTGTTCGCCGTCTTCGCGCAGACGGTTACCGTAATATTCTTCTCCCCGACAGGAAGCGGCTTGACCTCACCTCCCAGCAGGAAGTAGCTGATTTTTTCCGGCGTGAAAAGCCTGAGTATGTTTTCCTGGCAGCTGCAAAAGTCGGCGGTATCCATGCGAACAACACCTATCCTGCAGACTTCATTTATGAAAACATGATGATAGAGGCAAATGTGATTCATCATGCCTACCTGAACGGGGTGAAGCGGCTTCTGTTCCTCGGTTCGTCCTGCATTTACCCCAAGCTCGCCCCCCAGCCCATGAAAGAAGAGCATCTGTTGACCGGTCTGCTGGAGCCGACCAATGAACCGTACGCCATAGCCAAGATAGCCGGCCTTAAGATGTGTGAAGCGTACAACAGGCAGTATGGCACCGAGTTCATTGCGGTCATGCCGACTAATCTCTATGGACCCGGTGATAATTTCCACCCCGAAAACAGTCACGTGTTGCCGGCTCTTATTCGTCGTTTCCACGAGGCCAGGGAGTTGTCACTGAAAGAGGTTGTCGTCTGGGGCTCAGGAGCACCGCGTAGAGAGTTTCTCTTCGTAGACGACATGGCAGATGGTTGCATGTTCCTGATGGAACTTGAACGGGAGCGGATCGTGTCGGAACTGCTCTGTTATCCCGAGCCGAATTTTGTTAATCTCGGCACGGGCAAAGACATCACCATACGGGAACTGGCAGAAATCGTCAGGGATGTCACAGGCTTCCGGGGTGAAATCGTTTTCGACACAACCAAGCCCGACGGTACTCCCCGAAAGTTACAGGATGTATCGCGTGTAAACTCTCTGGGATGGCAGGCGCAAACCAGCCTGAGAAGCGGGATTGAAAAGACCTACGAATGGTTCCTCCAAAACAAGGATGCTGTCAGATTATAAAAGTTACAGGAGAATATGATGAAAAAAGCTCTTATCACCGGCATTACCGGACAGGACGGATCCTATCTGGCTGAACTTCTGCTATCCAAGGGGTATGAAGTTCACGGCATGATCCGCCGTTCTTCCTCCTTCAATACGGGAAGGATCAACCATATCTATCGGGATCCTCACGAGAAGGATGTTCACCTTTTCCTTCATTACGGCGATCTGAACGATGCCAGTTCGATCAATACCCTGCTGCGCACCATAAAACCAGATGAAATCTACAACCTCGGCGCCCAGAGCCATGTCCGCGTTTCCTTCGACATCCCCGAATACACGGCGGAAGTTGATGCACTGGGTGCGGTCAGGATTCTTGAGGGGATACGTGAAACAGGACTGGACACCAGATTTTATCAGGCTTCTTCTTCTGAACTTTATGGCAAGGTAGTGGAGACGCCCCAGAAAGAGACCACTCCGTTTTATCCTCGTTCCCCTTATGCCTGCGCCAAGGCCTATGCGTTCTACATCACCCAGAACTACCGCGAAAGCTACAACATGTTCGCCTGCAACGGGATTCTCTTTAACCACGAATCCCCACGTCGCGGCGAGACCTTCGTGACCCGGAAGATCACCAGGGCGGCGGCGCGCATCAAGCGCGGGATGCTGGATTGCCTGTATCTCGGGAACCTTGAGGCCAAACGTGACTGGGGGTTTGCCGGTGACTACGTCGAGGCGATGTGGCTCATGCTGCAGCAGGACACGGCTGACGACTATGTCATCGCCACCGGCGAGACTTACAAGGTCCGCACTTTTGCCGAAATGGTCTTTGCCCGTCTCGGCATGCCGCTCGAATGGCAGGGGAGCGGGGTGGATGAAGTCGGCATCGACAGCACGTCCGGGCGCATCGTCATCCGCATCGATCCCAAGTATTTCCGTCCGGCTGAGGTCGACCTGCTCCTCGGTGACCCGAGCAAGGCGAAACGTGAACTCGGCTGGAAACTGAAGACCAGTTTCGAAGAACTGGTAAACATGATGACTGATGCGGATCTTGAAGCTTTGAGTAAATAATGCTGTTTGTTGGCTATGACGTAATTTTCAGCTAGTCCGGATCAGGGTGACTATGACACATATTGACTGGCGTGGTTGGTTGATGCGCTGTTTTTTCTTCGCAGGGTTAGTACTGTTGCCCGGATGTTTCGGCACTACTGCACCATCTCCTTTGACGGTCACATCCATTCAGCTGGAAGAGACTTCACCGGTCGTGGCATCACAGCAGGTCTCTGTGAACGGCGAACCGCTGCCCGCATCTACTCCCGTAGATTACCTGGTTGGCCCTGGTGACATACTGTCGGTAACAGTCTACGGGTTACCGAACATGTTGTCAGAGGGACGACCCGAACAAGTGACAAGCGGTGCCAAGGGGAGCAGGGTCGATTCCGGCGGCACCATACAACTCCCCCTTGTGGGATCCGTAGAAGTGTCAGGCCTCTCCCTGCGACAGATTCGTGACCGTCTGCAGGATTCTTATCGGAAGTATCTCAAAACTCCCTCCGTCGTGGTAGAGATGGTCGAATACAGGAGTCACCCCCTGTATCTGCTCGGCCAGTTCAAAAGGGCCGGCACGTTCTATATGGACCGGCCTCTCAATCTCATACAAGGCGTGTCTCTTGGCCAGGGGATGGAATCGACGGCAAACCTGCGCGGTGCCCGCCTTCTTCGCAGCAACAAGATCGTCCCCGTCGATATCTATGCGCTGCTTCACGATGGCGACCAAAAGCAGAATGTCTGGCTCCACCCCGGCGATACCATCTATATTCCTGATAACACCCTGCAGAATGTCTTCGTGTTCGGCGCGGTAAAAAACCCGGGGCCGATCGAGCTGAAAAACGGCAAGCTCCTCCTTCACCAGGCTGTTGCAGCAGCTGGCGGCCTCGGGGACATAAGTTATGATCGTAATATCAGGATAATCCGTTCCTTAAGCCCGACACGGGGAGAGTTGATCGTTGTCGACCTGGACAGGATCCTTGCGGGTGAAGCCAGGCCGTTTCCCCTTTGTGACGGCGACATCGTCTATGTCCCCAAGAGCCGGATTGCCAACTGGAACCAGGCGATCAACGAACTGATCCCTTCAATGCAGCTTGTCGGCGCGATATTGAATCCTTTTGTCCAGGTCAAATACCTGTCGGGTTATTGATAGTCTCGTCACTTGCGGCTAGAGGCATTCCATGGATGAAAATCACGAAACACAACCGTTGTCTCCTGAAAGCGAGGGGGAATTGAACCTGCTGAATCTTCTTCATGTTCTGGTTAAACGAAAAATGCTTATCTTAACCATTACTCTGGTTGCTGCAGCTGCCTCGGTCGGTTACAGCCTTTACCTTCCCAACATCTACACGGCAACGGCCAAGGTGTTGCCCCCTCAAAAAGAGGGCGGCAACTTTTCCGCAGCCCTCGGCCAATTGGGGGGTCTCGCCGCGGCAGCCGGTCTTGGCGGCAGTTTCGGCGGGACTGCTGACATGTACGTTTCTCTTGTCAGGAGCCGGTCCGTTGCCGATGCGGTAATCATCAAGCTCAACCTGGCAAAGGCCTTCAATGCGAAGACGGCAGATGATGCACGCAAGGCTTATGCCCGCACCATCAATGTACAGGTTGGTCAAAAGGACGGGATCATTTCGATTGCCGCTAACCACAGAAAGCCTGAAATGGCTGCCCGGCTCGTCACGGCAACCGTTGAGGAGCTTTGTCGCCGCAGTGTGCAGTTGAATCTCGCCAAGGTCAGTAACGAACGTATTTTTCTTGAAAAACGGCTTGAGGTGGTCAGGAAGGACCTGAAAAAGGCCGAAGATGAAATGAAGAGTTTTGCCCAGCAGACCAAGGCCATCAAGATGGATGAACAGGCAAAGGCATCCATTGAAGGTGTTGCCAAACTGAAAGCTGAGCTCGCTTCAAAAGAGGTCCAGCTTGCGGCAAAGCGGAGCTACCAGACCGATGAGAGCCCGGAAGTGATCGTGCTCACGGCAGCGGTGGACAGACTCAAGCGGGAACTCGGACTTCTTGGCGGGAGTGGGGGAGGTGACGGAGAAGGCATCCCCTCTGTTGGAAAGATTCCCGGTCTCGCCCTCGAATCCATTCGCAGGATGCGTGAGGTGAAAACCCAGGAAGCCATTCTGGAGCAGCTTACCAAGCAGTATGAGCTGGCAAAGATCAATGAAAATCGTGACACGTCATCCTTGCAGATCATAGATGACGCAGTGGTCCCCGATCGTAAAAGCAAGCCCAATCGTGCCCAGATAGTCTTGTTGTCGACCGTGACCTCGTTCATTTGTTCAATATTCCTGGCATTCGTCCTTGAGTATCTTGCCAATCTCTCTGCCGATGATCGCCGCACCCTTGCCGAGATCAAGAACGGATTGCGCTTGCCTGTACCATTGAGGAGACAGACCAATGACTAAACTGATCGTCACAGGCGGAGCGGGGTTCATCGGCTCAGCAGTAGTCCGTCACCTCGTCCGCAACACGGAGCATCAGGTACTGAACCTTGACAAGCTCACCTATGCGGGCAACCTCGAGTCGCTGGCGGAGGTGAGCGGCAATCCGCGCTATCAGTTCAGGCAGGCGGATATCGTGGACCGAGCCGATGTGGAGAGGATCTTCACCGAATTCCAGCCCGACGCCGTTATGCACCTGGCAGCCGAATCCCATGTCGATCGTTCCATCGACGGCCCCGGCACCTTCATCGAAACGAACATAACCGGTACCTACACTCTTCTTGAGGTCACCAGGGCCTATTGGTCGCAGCTCCCCCCGGCACGGAAGGAATCCTTCCGGTTTCACCATGTCAGCACCGATGAGGTCTACGGTGACCTCCATGGCGTTGACGATCTTTTTACCGAGACAACCCCCTATGCCCCCAGTTCTCCTTATTCTGCGAGCAAGGCGGCCAGCGACCACCTCGTCCGTGCCTGGCAGCGCACCTATGGGCTTCCGACCCTCGTCACCAACTGCTCCAACAATTACGGCCCCTATCATTTCCCCGAAAAGCTGATCCCGCATATGATTCTCAACGCCCTGCACGGCAAGCCGCTTCCCGTGTACGGCGACGGCCAGCAGGTCCGTGACTGGCTGTTCGTCGAAGACCACGCCCGGGCACTTGTCGAGGTGGTCATGAGGGGTAGAGTCGGCGAAACCTACAATATCGGCGGTCACAACGAGCAGAAAAATCTTCATGTGGTTCACACGATCTGTGACCTGTTGGAGGAGCTTGCAGCGGAACGCAAAACAGTCGGTATAAAGAGTTACCGTGACCTCATCACATTCGTCAAGGACCGTCCGGGGCATGATCACAGGTATGCCATCGATGCGAGCAAGATAAAGAACGAACTGGGCTGGATACCGTCCGAAACATTTGAAACCGGAATGCGCAAGACTGTCCAGTGGTATCTCGACAACGAAACCTGGTGGCAGAGGGTGTTGAGTGGTGCCTACAAGCTCGAAAGATTGGGCCATTAACATACCTACCTGATGTAACTGCAAATAACGACGCGACTGAGGAGTTACTGGTTCTATGCATACGCGAACAATATCAGTCATCGGTCTGGGATACGTTGGACTCCCCGTGGCTGTGGCTTTCGGATTACACGGGCAGACCATCGGCTTTGACATCGATGCGACACGTATCCAGGAACTCAAGCAGTCATACGATCGCACCGGTGAAGTGGCAGCTTCAGACCTCAGGTCAGCCGATATTCTCTTCACGAACAGCATAGATGAACTACGTCTGGCTGATTTTCACATCGTTGCAGTCCCCACCCCGATCGACAGTGCCAATCAACCCGATCTCTCCCCTGTGTACAAAGCTACGGAAACCGTCGCCCGTGCCCTGAAAAAGGGTGATATTGTCGTCTACGAGTCTACCGTGTACCCCGGTGTCACTGAGGAGGAGTGTGTTCCGATACTGGAGCGGATTTCCGGACTCGCGTGTGGCAGGGATTTCACGGTCGGGTACTCACCCGAACGGATAAATCCCGGCGACAAGGAACATACGTTCACGAAAATCAGGAAAGTTGTTTCCGGCCAGGACGATACAACACTCGATATCGTCGCCCGGGTTTATGAATCCGTGGTTACTGCCGGAGTTCACCGGGCAACCTCCATCAAGGTCGCAGAGGCTGCCAAGGTCATCGAGAATACCCAGCGCGACCTGAATATTGCGCTCATGAACGAGCTGGCGCTGATCTTCGACCGGCTTGGTATCGACACCAACGATGTTCTGGAAGCAGCCGGGACCAAGTGGAATTTTGTCAGGTTCAAACCGGGACTGGTAGGTGGACACTGCATCGGCGTCGATCCCTATTACCTGACCCATAAGGCAGAAAAGATCGGTTACATCCCCCAGGTCATACTTGCTGGACGCCGTATCAACGATGGTATGGGAAAATTCATTGCCCAGCGCACCGTCAAGGAGATGATCCATGCCGGCCACAACATGATCGGTGCCACGGTTACCGTCCTGGGTCTCACCTTCAAGGAAGACTGTCCCGATCTGCGCAATTCCAAGGTGATCGACATCATAAGGGAACTCCAGGATTATGGCCTGCAGGTTCAGGTCAGCGATCCGTTGGCCGATCCTGACGAAGCTCTGCGCGAGTACGGTGTCAGCCTGATTCCCTTCTCTGAGCTGAAAACTGCCGAGGCGCTCGTTGTTGCAGTTGCGCACAAGCCATACCGGGAGTTGTCTGTCGACATGCTTAGGGGGTTGATGAACGGGGCACCGCTGTTGATCGATGTGAAAGGGGCCTTCGACCGGCCGTCAATCCAGCAATCAGGGATGAAACTATGGCGATTGTAGGGAAGATGCCCTGGCGCCCCTGCAAACCACGCGAGAGAGGATGCTGCAGCAGATGAAGAATTTTGCCATTATCGGAGTGGGAGGCTACATAGCACCGCGGCATCTCAAGGCCATCAAGGAGACCGGAAACAGGTTGACCGCAGCCCTTGACGTGAACGATTCCGTCGGAATCCTCGACCGTTTTTTTCCCGAGGTACCGTTTTTTACCGAGTTCGAGCGTTTTGACCGCCATGTAGAGAAGCTTCGACGGCAGGGTGGCGAGAACAGGATCGATTATGTCACGGTCTGCTCGCCAAACTACCTTCATGACGCGCACATACGATTTGCACTTCGTATCGGTGCCGATGCAATCTGCGAAAAACCGCTCGTCCTCAATCCGTGGAATCTGGACGCCCTGCAGGAGCTGGAAGGGGAGACCGGTAGAAAGGTCAATACGATCCTGCAGTTGCGAGTTCACCCCTCACTTGTTGCGTTACGGGACTCTCTCCAGTCCTTGGCAGTATCCCGGCACCATGTGAAGCATGAAGTGATTCTGACATATATAACTTCCCGCGGTCCGTGGTATCTGAACTCGTGGAAGGGAAATGCCGAAAAGGCCGGTGGTGTTGCTACGAATATCGGCATCCATTTCTTCGATCTCCTGATCTGGCTGTTTGGCCCTGTCCAGGAGAATGACGTGCATTATGCTGATGCCCTGAAAACCGGCGGTTATCTTGAGCTCGAACGTGCGCGAGTCAAGTGGTTTCTTTCGATCGACCGGCATGACCTGCCGGAGACTGCCACAGAATGCGGCCTGTCAACTTTCCGCTCCATAACCGTCGATGGCAAGGAAGTGGAGTTTTCCGAAGGGTTCACCGATCTTCATACGGTTGTCTACCAGCGCACCCTTGAAGGGAACGGTTTTGGCATCGAGGACGCCAGGCCTGCCATCACCCTGGCACATGATATCAGGAATGCCGGGGCCCAGGGTATTTCCTCCCATTCCCATCCATTTCTGCAACATTTCCAGGAGAACCGTCGTGGCTGATTTCTTTGTGCATGAATCATCCTACATTGATGAAAACGTCGAGATTGGCGCTGGCACCAAGATATGGCACTTCTCACATGTCATGAGCAGAGCGAAGATAGGGGAACGCTGCAATTTCGGGCAGAACTGCGTCGTTTCTCCGGGGGTGGTCATCGGCTCGAACGTCAAGGTCCAGAATAACGTGTCCATCTACGAGGGCACGATCATCGAGGATGATGTATTCCTCGGACCGTCCTGCGTGCTGACCAACGTGACAAATCCTCGCTCGCAGGTCCTGCGCCGGTCACTGTACGAGAAGACGCTTCTGAGACGCGGGTGCTCGATAGGTGCCAATGCAACCATCGTGTGCGGGATCACCGTTGGGCGTTATGCATTCGTTGCGGCAGGGGCCGTGGTAGTAAAGGACGTACCCGACTATGCCCTCATGGTCGGAGTGCCGGCGCGCCGGAAAGGGTGGATGAGCCGCCACGGACACCTGCTTGTCCAAGCCGATCCCGACGGAGTAATGGTCTGTCCCGAAAGCGGGCTGCGCTACCAGGAGGAGGCTCCCGGGCAGGTACGGTGTCTTGACTTGGATGAAGAAGCTCCCCTTCCACAGGAGATGACCGTTGGCAGGGAATCCTATGATGCTTTCAAGCGTAATGCTTAGTCATCAGGGCATTCCGCCCCGCGATTAACCGTATTGTTCTCAGGATGCGGGGATGCTTCTTGTTATTGAATATTCACCGATGTAATGCTGGAGGCTATCAGTTGAAGCTCGTTGCCGCCGTTGTAGGATCCACCATGTCTGAAATCCAGACACCAACCCTTATTTCACGAAATATTTATTCCTGCCAGCCAGTAGATCACTATAGACATGTCAGGCCTGTCCTTTGATTCATCTGTTAGAGTCATGGTGTCATGACAGTTTTTGTTATTTGGTTGAAACTCACCCTAAAGGCTCATTGTGAACAGCAACACTTCAAATATCTCTGCGTTTGGTAAGACAATCGCGAGAAATACGGTATTTAACATTGTCGGGCAAGGTTTTCCGACATTGGCTGCAGTAGTATCGATCCCGATACTTATCAAATATATTGGTGCTGACAGATTTGGTATATTGACATTAGCATGGATGGTAATCGGGTATTTCAGTTTATTCGACTTTGGTATTGGAAGAGCGCTTACAAAACTCGTAGCAGAAAAATTAGGATCATGTCAAAAGGACGAACTTTCTGAATTAATCTGGACAGCATTATTGGTTATGCTTATTTTGGGATCTTTCGGGGGCTTGTTGTCAGCCGCACTGACTTCGGTGCTTGTCTCCAGTGTCTTAAAAGTCCCTGAATATCTCTTGAAAGAAACAAGTCAATCATTTTATATCCTATCTTCTGCAATCCCGATTGTAATCCTGACTACAGGATTAAGAGGAGTGCTTGAAGCACAACAGCGATTTGATCTTGTGAATATGGTTAGGATTCCTATGGGGCTCTTCACCTTTCTTGCACCATTGCTGATTATCCCGTTTTCAACCAGTCTCACACCGATCATCATATTACTTGTTTCTGGCCGCCTGATCTTTTGTATCGTTCACTATTACTTATGTTTGCGTGTCGATAGGGATTTATTCAAAAATATATCTTTTAACATAAAATTGGTATCTCCTTTATTATCATTTGGTAGTTGGATAACAATAACCAATATTGTCGGTCCAATGATGGTTTATCTTGACCGTTTCGTTATAGGATCACTACTCTCAGTGTCCAATGTTGCCTATTACGCAACTCCATATGAAATGATCACCAAATTATTGCTGGTGCCAAGTGCTCTAGTCGGGGTACTTTTCCCCGTCTTCTCTACCGGGTTTGTTCAAGACCCACAGAATATAACCCGGGTATACTATAATTCTGTCAAATACATCTACCTGTTGTTATTTCCAATAATATTAATTGTCATCACGTTCTCATATGAGATCCTGGATTTATGGGTCGGGCATGAATTTGCAATACATAGTTATAGAATATTGCAATGGCTGGCATTGGGGGTATTGCTGAATTCAATCGCCTTAATTCCATTTACATTCATACAGGGAATAGGTAGGCCTGATATCACCTCCAAGTTTCATTTGATCGAATTACCGTTATATATTCTGGTTCTCAGGTATTTACTTTTAACAGTGGGCGTTGATGGAGCTGCTATCGCTTGGGTTGGAAGAGTTTTATTGGATGCTGTGTTGTTATTTATTGCCACAAGCAGGTTGATCAAATTAAACAAACATCTCGTTGAGTACTCAATCGCAATGGCAGGTTCTGTTTGCGTGTCAATTGCATTAGCTTTGTTAACCAGCATATTCTATAAAATACTTTTTAGCACGTCGATCATATTGTCTTTTCTTGTCATAACGTGGATTGTGCTGCTTGATGATTCTGAGAAATCATTTTTAAAAGGCAAATTAAATGTTATCAAATGCTTTTGATGTGTCATCGGATGAAAAGTCAACTGAATTTGATAATTCTGGTGTCAATGTAACGAATAAATATAATTGCATATTGTGTAATAATCACGGGAAGGTTATCCATTCTGACCTTGATGATACGTTATTTGGTTCTCCCGGGCTCTGGTCATTTATCAAATGTAACAATTCGGACTGTGGTTTAGTCTGGATTGCACCTTGTCCTACGCAAGACAATTTATGGAAATTATATGCGAATTATTATACACATGACAGTGTCGTAATAGGGAGTACAAGCAAATATAGATATTATGTCGATAAATTTATCGAGTCATATCTGGAACTCAAATATGGCTATAAACAGGCTGGCAAACCTCATTTCTCCCCATGGTTCAGCGCGCTTGCCTATCTTCACCCCGGCAGACGTGCAGAGTTTGATGCCAGAGTCTTTTATCTAGAGCATATTCACAATGGTCGTTTGTTGGAGGTCGGCTGCGGATCTGGTGCCAATCTGAGTTTTATGAAAAAACTTGGTTGGCAGGTGGAGGGCGTTGATTTTGATCCTAAAGCTGTCCAGGTGGCTCGATCAAACGGTCTCGATGTGTATGCTGGTTCATTAGAGGAGCAAGGGCTACCTAGCAATACATATGATGCAATCGTGATGGCGCATGTTATCGAGCATGTGCACAACCCGGTACAGCTATTGACAGAATGTTACAGGATTTTGAAACCTGTCGGAAAACTTATAGTTATCACGCCGAATGCGGACGGCATGGGGCACGCTGTTTTCGGGCGGAAATGGCGCGGATTGGAACCTCCACGGCACTTGCATATTTTCAACCCGGCATCTCTTTCAGCTCTCGTTAAACTGTCTGGATTCGCTGGTCTGACATGCAGGTCACACGGGATGGGCAGGTATATCATTGCTGCTTCACTTAGCCAGGCATTATATTTCCCCAAAATCGTAACGGCCGCCAGAAATCGTATCATTATGGTGCTGGCGGAATTCATGGGTTTAGCAGGGTTGTTACTTCACAAGATGACTAAAAAATCATCAGATGAAATAGCACTTATAGCGGTAAAACCATTAAATTAACTAGAAATTAAACCTTATTATGAAAAACATGAGCCCGAATAATAACAAATCACCAAGTGTCTATATAATCATTCTGAACTGGAATGGCTGGGTCGATACCATAGAATGCTTGGAATCACTGATACATCAGGATTATGACAATTTCACAATTGTTGTAGTTGATAACGGGTCTGAAAATGACTCTCTTGACCAAATAACAAAATGGGCTAAAGGTCACGTTAACGTCTCAACTTCTTTATGCACGTTCGCGCCAGATTCAAAGCCTGTAGATGTTTACACTTATGCGCAGGATGTTGCTGAAAAGGGCGGAATCGATAGTGTTGAACTTGAAATGGCGGAGTTACCATCACACAAACGGATTGTCATTATTGAAAACAATGAAAACCTAGGTTTTGCCGGCGGCTGTAATGTCGGTATCAGATATGCCCAGTCGTCGGCTGCGGACTACATTTGGCTGTTAAATAACGACACCCTGGTCATGCCCGATGCCTTGTCAAAATTAGTCGATTTTCTGGATCTTCATGCCGATTACGGCGTTGCCACTGCTCAAATACGTTATTATGGTAAACCTGATGTTATCTGGAACTGCGGAGGGATGCTTACCTGGTATGGTTGCAGGAAATATGATTATTGCGGGTCAACCATGTCATCAGTACCTGAATCAGGTTACAAGAATGTGACATACATCACCGGCTGTGCCGCCCTGTTCCGTACCAGTCTATTTGCGGATATCGGCATACTGACGCATAAATACTTTTTCGGTGAAGAAGATTTTGAAATGGCGTTGAGGATCAAAAAACTCAAGTACTGTAAGCAGGCCTGCATTTATGATTCAATCATCTATCACAAGGTCGGAGCTTCAATCGGTAAGGCGTCCAAGGGGATAAGTTTAGGTAAACCGTATGTTTACTACCTTAACAGGTTTATCGATCTAAAGCATTACTGGCCTTTACCTTTATGGTCTATTTGGAGATTGATTTATTTGTTATATATAATACCTCTGGTTAAATTCAAGTGCCGGGCAAGAAGCATGGAATTGGTCAAATTCACCAGGTACTTATTGAAAGAGTCCGCCTCATTAGACTCTGTCACGAAGCGCACATTCGAAAAGTCCATAAAAGAACTGTTCCCCAGCTGAACCGGTAGAGACCATGCCTTTTTTATTTATTTTGAGCTTTATACTATTGTTGCTTATTGCATGTAATAATAAAAGTCGCGTGCATGCGCAATACCAATTTTCGGTTATATTCATATTCGTAAATTATGTTTATCTACTGGTAAATGCCATTGATCTGAACGCAAAAAGTTACCCCACTTACTTTGTTTATACTCTGATATCCTTCATATATTTCATGATCGTACTGATAATCATCAGATCTAACTTATTTCAATCCCTTTCAGAGATCCGTGTCTTCAGTAAATTAGAACATATTATCGATGTACTGACTAAAGACAGGAAACTTATTTTCTTTTATTTCCTCATGTATATATCGTCCTTGTTTTTAAGGACCTGGATGTCTTATGGTGAGTCGGTTGAATACAGGCTTGTCACCAGTGGTAGTGAACAGATCCTTGCTACGCTGCCTTCGCTATTGCTTCTGTCTGCCTCTCCATACCTGCTCGTTATTGCTGTTGTCAGGGCACGATTATTCGCGTTTTTACCACTCGTTGTACTCACATCACTCATTTCTACAATCAGTGGCAGCAGAAGTGCCATAATTATCATGCTGTTTACCATATATTATGCCTTGTACACATTTCATCGCATCAAGATTGATATCAAATATTTAGTTATTTCCATAATCTCTTTTGCCATGGTGATCATTACTGTCGGTCACTCACGAAGCGGTGCCACGGCGTACGAAAATATCGTGTTATTCTGGAAATTCATCCAGAATTTCAAGTTTGAAAATTACAATATTCTCGGTATAGGTGAGTTTTATTGGCCAGCACATTCTATTGTCAGTGTTATTGAGGAACTGCCAACAGATATATTATTACTGTCTAAGGAACTATGTATTTTTGTCCCCAAGTTTATCTGGGCTGACCGACCGTTACCTGCTGCAGAAAGTTATATGAATATCTTGTACAATGATCTGTTCATTTCAGGGCATGGTTATGGTTTCAACAATGCTGCTTTCGGATATTGGTGGGGTGGATATTCAGGCCTGCTGTTGTACGGGCTTATAAGTGGATGTTTCTTCAAAATCATACAACGCATCATCGTGTCATACAAATTCCTCGGTACATTCCTTTTCGCCACCTTCTTCTTCAACATATTCCACTTCTCAAGAGGGGTGTCTGTAATCGGTTTGTTCAAGAACGCAATTTTACTCGAACTTGTACCAATTCTGTTCAACCTGGCGTTTTTATATGTCATATACACAGTCTTAAAGGTCAATAGTCATAAAACTGTTGTGCATTCTAGCTGAACGTATCGCAGATTGCTTTTATTGGTTCATACGTCGTCCATAACGATAGCAGCTCGACTTTTGTGGAGTAAGTACCGTTGAAAATCGCTTATATTACTTCAACATTCCCGTACGGCAATGGCGAATCTTTCCTGTTTCCTGAAATGACGGAGATATATTCACGAGGAAATGAATTAATTATCATACCGATGCATCCGCGTGGTCCTTTATCAGTTGATCCACTTGCTGATCTTTCACGATATGTTTTACACGAGAGACTTTTCAGTCTTAACGTATTGTCTGCAGCATTACTTGAATCGTTACATCATCCCGTCAGGACGCTGAAGTCCTTTAAACTGTTGTTGAAAAGCAGAAACACCCATGTGTTTTTCAAAAACATCGCTGTGTTTTTGAAAGGTTTGTGGCTAGCTGTCAATGTCCGCATGTTGGGAGTAGAGCATATACATGCCCATTGGGCTTCAACGACCGCCACCATGGCGTTAATCGCGAGTGAGCAGACTGCAATCCCGTGGAGTTTTACCGCTCACAGATGGGATATCGTCGACAACAATCTTCTTCAAGTCAAACTTGCGCATTCTTCATTTTCCCGCTTCATCTCGAACAGCGCTATCCGGTTGGCACAACAACAGGGTGTCAGGGTCCTGCCGGATAAATCCTTTGTGTTACATATGGGCGTTACACTACCGGATGAGGTCGGTTGCCGATCCCGACCTACCGGGAAGCAGATCATCTTCTGTCCGGCAAACCTGATACCCGTAAAGGGGCATAAATATCTGATTGAAGCGTGCTCCATACTGCAAAGCCGAGGTCTCGATTTTGAACTGTGGATTGCAGGAACTGGTATTTTGCGCGATGCTTTGGAAAAGCAGGTGAACGACCTCGAATTGACTGACGTGTGTCGATTCCTCGGCCAACTGCCTCATTCAGATGTGTTGTCGCTCTATCAACAAGGCTCTGTCAGTGTTGTTGTGCTCCCCAGTATCGACATGGGCAATGGTCTTCACGAAGGTATACCTGTTGCGCTTATGGAGGCCATGTGTTTTAGTGTTCCCGTCGTTTCGACGTATACAGGGGGTATCTCCGAACTTCTTGAGGGTGGAGGTGTTTTGGTCCCGGCTGAGAATCCTGCAGCACTGGCTGCAGCAATTGAAAAACTCGTTCTTGATGATGTGCATCGAGACAGGATTGCAAAAGCGGGGAGAGAACGTGTTGAAACCGGCTTTTCTGTGAAAATGGTCGTTTCTGAATTGCTAGGCAGGTTCAAAATGTGCAATGCAGCATTAACCAACCGAACGTAGCTTGAGACATGAGAATACTGCTGATTAATCACTATGCCGGTTCTCCACGCCATGGCATGGAGTTTCGTCCCTACTACCTGTCACGGAAGTGGGTACAGTCGGGGCATCAGGTCACTATCGTTGCTTCTGCCATATCCCACGTACGTGCCAACCAACCCGACCTGGCCGGGGGGGAGAGGCTCGACGAGACCATCGACGGTATCCACTATACCTGGTTCACTACCCCGCCGTATTCCGGCAACGGTATCGGCCGGGTCCGGAACATGGCCTCTTTTGTCAGCCGGCTGTACCGCGAGGGGAGGCGGTTTGCCGAAGAGTTCAATCCCGATGTGGTGATCGCTTCAAGCACGTATCCCATGGATATCTGGCCGGCACACCGGATTGCCCGGATGGCCAATGCGAAACTGCTGTTCGAGGTCCATGACCTGTGGCCGCTTTCCCCCATGGAGCTGGGAGGCATGTCCAGGCGGCACCCTTTCATTATGCTGGTGCAGGCTGCCGAGGATTATGCGTATCGTCACGCGGACATCGTGGTGTCCATGCTCCCCAAGGTTCGTGAGTATATGGAGTCGCGGGGCATGGAACCACGCAAGTTGCAGATAATACCCAATGGGATCGATCTCGCCGAATGGCAGGGCGCTCCTCCCCCCTTGCCGGATGACGTAGCGGAGGTTCTTCTGCGCTTCAAGGTGAATGGGGTGTCAATAATAGGTTACGCCGGTACGCACGGCGTCGCCAATGCGCTTGATGTCTTGTTAGAGTCTGCCCGATTGATGACAGATGAAAACGTCGTCTTCGTCCTGGTGGGTGGTGGTCCTGAAAAGGCTTCGTTACAACAGCGGGCAGAAGCGGAAAAGATCCGCAACGTCTGTTTCTTTGACCCGGTCAAGAAAGAGCAGATTCCTTCTCTGCTGCAGTTTTTTGATGTCGCCTATATCGGTTGGCACAGGCAGCCGTTGTATCGTTTTGGTATCGCACCGAACAAGCTGATGGATTACATGATGGCGGGGCGGCCGGTATTACATTCCGTAGAGGCGGGCAATGATCCCGTGGGCGAAGCCGGGTGCGGGATGACGGTAGCGCCGGAGGACCCTGACGCAATCGTACGGGGCATTCGCCGTCTGCTCGCCTTGAATGCCGATGAGAGGCACGCCATGGGGCTTCGCGGCAGGGAGTATGTGATGCGGAAACACACCTATTCCGTGCTTGCCAACTCGTTTCTCGACATAATGGCCGGATGACTGACGGGTGAGGAGGGAGACTGTGCCGAGTGATACCCGGGAAGAGACTGATCTGGTAAGGGAGCGCTATGACAGACGGGCATCTCTGCCCCAGTCAGCGTGCTATGACCCGTTGTCCCCTGCCGTGTACATGGGGCAGCAGGAAAAGGAACGGTGCCTGATACGGTGGATCGCACGGTCAGGGCTGGCTCCGGTTCATACCAGGAGAATCCTGGAGATCGGTTGCGGGGCCGGAGGAAATCTCCTCCAGTTTATCCGCCTGGGATTCTTGCCGGAGAACCTGGTCGGCAACGAATTGCTTCCCGAACGCTATCAGGAGGCACGTCACATGCTCCCCACGGCTACCAGCGTGCTGCTCGGAGATGCGTCGACCCTTGAACTGCCGGATCACTCCTTTGACGTTGTATACCAATCGACCGTGTTTACCTCCATCCTCGATGACGAGTTCCAGATGAAACTGGCGGCAAGGATGTGGTCACTGGTAAAACCCGGAGGAGGCGTTCTCTGGTACGATTTCATCTACAACAACCCGGCCAATCCCGACGTTAGAGGCGTCCCGGTCGGTAGGGTACGATCCCTGTTCCCGGAGGGCGAAATCGTCTGCTGGCGCCTGACCCTAGCTCCACCCATCAGCAGGCGGGTGACGCGCCTGCATCCGAAATTGTACACGCTGTTCAACACGGTTCCGTTTCTCCGTACCCATGTGCTGTGCTGGATAAAAAAAACGACTGAAAGTAGCTCCCATGTCTGAATTTTTGCCCTTTGCTCTACCTGATATCGGTGACGATGAAATCAACGAGGTTCTCGACTCGCTCCGTTCCGGCTGGCTGACTACCGGCCCGAAAACCAGGCGATTCGAGGATGATTTCGCTGGATTTGTCGGAGACGGTATCGAAGCGATTGCGGTCAACTCCGCAACCTCCGGTCTGCATCTGGCCCTGGAGGCGGCCGGCATCGGCCCGGGTGACGAGGTCATAACCACGACCTATACCTTCACCGCCACTGCCGAGGTGGTCCGCTACCTTGGTGCAGACCCGGTTCTGGTCGATATCGACCCGTCGACATTCAACATCGACCCGGCACGGATCGAGTCGTCACTTACGCCGAGAACGAAGGCGATCATCCCCGTACATTTCGCCGGGTTGTCGTGCGATATGGATGCCGTGCTGGCCATTGCCCGGAAACATGGCCTCAAGGTTGTCGAGGATGCCGCCCATGCGTTACCGACGACCTGCAACGGCAGGCTGATCGGCTCTCTGGCGAGCGATGCCACGGTCTACAGTTTTTATGCGACCAAAACCATCACCACCGGTGAAGGGGGAATGGTCGTTACCCGCAATCCGGAGCTGGCACGGCGCTGTCGGGTCATGCGACTTCACGGCATCAGTCGCGATGCCTTCGACCGTTACACGTCGAACAAACCTTCCTGGCACTACGAAGTCGTCGCTCCCGGCTGCAAATACAACATGACCGATGTGGCTGCTTCGCTGGGGATCCACCAGCTGAAGAAGGCGTGGGCTTTCCAGGAGAGACGGGCAGCCATGGCAGCACGCTACGACGCGGCGTTTGCCGGTCTCCCCCTGATTCTGCCACCCCATGCTCCCGCTGGCGACATCCACGCCTGGCACCTCTACGTGGTCCGTCTGTCTGACGACTCACCTGTTACCCGCGAGCGTTTCATAGAACAGATGGCTGAAAAGGGGATCGGCTGCAGTGTCCACTTCATCCCGCTGCATCTCCACCCGTACTGGCGTGACAGGTACAGTCTGAGCCCCGAAGAGTTTCCCGCTGCGCAGAAGAGCTACGAGCGTGCCGTGAGCCTCCCGTTGTTCACCAGGATGAGAGACGAGGACCTCGACCGGGTCATCGCGGCGGTACGGCAGATCCTGTCATGATCGCCAAACGTATCTTCGATCTCTTTTTTTCCCTGCTCGGGGTGCTGCTGCTTGCCCCGCTCCTGCTTGCCATCGCGATCTGGATAAGGATCGACAGTCCCGGCACGGTATTCTTCAGGCAGGAGAGGGTAGGGCGTTTCGGGAAAAATTTCCATATATTCAAGTTCCGGACAATGTGTCTGGATGCCGAATCTCAAGGGAGGCAGATAACGGTCGGCGACGATCCCCGCATCACCAGGTCCGGTCGTTTTTTGCGCATGTACAAGCTCGATGAACTGCCGCAGCTCTTCAATGTCATCTCAGGGGAGATGAGTCTTGTCGGCCCCCGTCCGGAAGTCCCGCGCTATGTAGCCCTGTATCCACCCGACGTCCGCGAGCTTGTCCTGTCCGTCCCCCCCGGGATCACCGATTATGCATCGATCGAATACCGGGATGAGAATGCCGTTCTCGCTCGGGCGGTCGATCCGGAAAAGGCGTATATCGAGGAGGTCATGCCGGTCAAGCTCGGTCACTGTAGCCGGTATGTCCTCGATCGTTCCTTGTGGCTCGATCTCATGCTGATCCTGAAAACGCTGAAAGCGCTCGTCGGTTGAGCAGAATCCCACGTCCAGGCAAGGTCACCTTTGTGCACGATCGTAACTATCCCAAGATATCCATAGTGACACCCAGCTACAACCAGGGGGAGTTCCTGGAAAGGACCATCCTTTCCGTCCTGGACCAAGGGTATCCGAACCTCGAATACATCATCATCGACGGACAAAGCAGCGACCAGAGCGTCGAAATCATCAAGAAATATGAAAAACACCTTGCCTACTGGGTAAGCGAGGAGGACAGGGGGCAGAGCCATGCCATCAACAAGGGGTTCGGGCATGCCTCGGGAGAGCTCTTCGGCTGGTTGAACTCGGATGACTGGTATTCCAGCGGGGCACTGCAGGCAGTTGCCGAAGCTGCCCGGTTGAACCCCTCAGCATCCGTCATAGTCGGGGCCGGTGACATGGTGGACGAAGAGGGGAACCTGGTCCGTTACGTCAAGCCCGACGCCATAACCCGTGAATCCCTCTATGGTTGGCTGCACTCTTACTTCTGGCAGCCATCCTGTTTTTTTTCAAAGGATGCATGGATACAGTGTGGTCCACTTGATGAAGAGTTGCAATACGCAATGGATCTGGACCTGTGGCTGAAGATAGCGAAACGTTTTCCCTTCCTGACGATCGACCGCAACCTCTCCACCAGCCTAAAGCATCCTCGGGCCAAGACAACCGCCTCGAATTACCTTTCAGTCATGGAAGCTGCGCTGGTCATCGCGAGTCATGGGGGGAACAAGACAGTTTCAGCCGATCTCAAACGTTATGCCGACTACCTTGATGAAAAGGAGCGTGCTTACACCCTGCGCCTGGCGCATATGGAACAGTCCGCAAGCTGGAGGATTACCGCACCGCTCCGCTTTCTTCGGGCAAAGATGGCCGGCCTGTTACAATGAAGCGTTGTCTATCATTTGAAGCGAGGAGAAGTTGTTGAAAACCAACGCCGTTGACATCTCGGTTGTCGTTACCGCCCATCATGAGGGGCTGCTCGCGCACCGCTCCATGCGAAGCCTCTTCGTCGCGGTTGAGTATGCAACAACGAGGGGCCTGACAACCGAGATAGTCGTTGTGCTCGATAAGCCCGATACAGCCACGGCGGAGTATTTCGCTACCACTGGCCGGGGAGAGTTCAGGCTCGAAACCGTTGCCTTCGGTGATCCCGGTCTGTCACGAAACCACGGGGTGAAGGTGTCGGCAGGGAGGTACGTCGCCTTTCTCGATGCGGACAACCTGTTCAGCGAATTCTGGTTGTACAAGGCGTATCGCTGCCTCGAAAAGACCGCTACGCCAGTTGTTGTCCACCCCGAATACTACGTGATATTCGAAATGGAAAACAGGATCTGGCGGCAGATATCTTCCCTGGACCCCCAGTTCAGTCCCCTGACTCTTCTGGAGACCAACTGCTGGGACACCGTCTGCATGGCCAGGAGAGAGGTCTTTCTCGACAACCCCTTTTACGTTACCACCCATGGCCATGGTTTTGGCTATGAAGATTGGCATTTCAACTGCGAGACCCTTGTCAATGGTATTGAACACGGTGTCGTTCCCGAAACCTCATATTTCATCCGCCGCAAGAGCCAGGGGTCGCAACTTCTGGAAAGCAACCGCGATAACAGGGTGTTAGGTCCTTCCAAGCTGTTCGATCCGATTACGTTCGCTTCGTTCATCCAGTCGCGACAGGAGTTGAACCGTCATCGCGAGGAACCGGCGATCCGGCTCTCCGTGAAAGCGAAAGTCATGGGCCGGTTATACCGCCATCGCAGGAAACTGAAAAAGCCTGTCGATCTTGCCCTGAAAGTAATTTCCAGGCTCAATCACCATTGCGAACCGCTCTCCAGGGGGCTCGTGGAGAGTGTGAAAAGCATCCTTTCCCCCACCGAGCCTGTCCCCCCGTGGCTGTTGAACGAATGGAGCGCCATCAACACCATCGAACCCCAGCTCTTCCCGGAACGGCGCCTGGTTTCGAGGATCGCCCATTATGCCGTTTCCGCGCCGCGCATCGGTGGACATTATCTTGAACTGTGCCGGCTGTTCGCCGATGAGACGAGCCACCTTATTGTGCTGCCATGGTTGAAACGGGGAGGTGCGGACCTCGCCGCACTCACCTATATCGAGGCCTTGGCAGCAAACCCCCGGGTGCGTGGCATCACGGTCATTGCAACCAACAATACCGATTCTCCCTGGAGTCATAGAATCCCCACCCGGGTCAGGTTTATTGAATTCGGCAGACTCTGCCACGACCTGACAAACGACGAACAGGAAAAGCTCCTCACCAGGCTGCTTCTGCAGATGGCGCCGAGTGTCGTGCACAATATAAATTCCGATCTCGGCTACCGGGTGATCTGCAAATACGGAGTCGCGCTGCAAACCGTGTCCCGGCTCTATGCAAGCTCCTACTGTGACGACATCACGCCCGAGGGGAAGATCGCCGGATACCCCTCAAAATACCTCCCCCAGTGTATCGACGTCCTCAACGGCATTTTGTGCGACTGCCGCTATTTTGCCGACAAACTCCACGAACGGTATGCTTTTGACAAGGCGAAACTGTTTGTCCACTACCTGCCGTCCCCCGTCGCTGACATGAGAAAATATCCTGTCGGCTTGAAAAGGAAAAAACACCTTGATATCCTTTGGGCGAGCCGTCTCGATCGTCAGAAGCGCCCCGACCTACTGGTGGAGATCGCCAGGGCGTGCCGTGACCTGCCGGTTACTTTCCACGTGTACGGCTCGCCACTCCTGGAGGCGGACAGGATTACCCCCCTGTTCAGGAAGCTCGTCAATGTAACCTACTACGGGCAATTCGACGGCCTCCATTCCCTCTCCGTCGAAACCTACGACGTCTTCCTCTACACCGCCCAGTGGGACGGTCTGCCGAACATCCTCCTGGAGGCCATGGCGACGGGGCTGCCCGTTATCGCACCGAACGTCTGTGGCATCGGAGAGGTCGTCATCGATCATGAAACAGGCTTTCTGGTCGACAGGTTCGACGATGTTGACGGCTATGTACGGTGCGTAAAGGAAATCCTTCACGATTCCAGGAAACTGTCGGGCCTTGTTGAAAAAGCGCAGGCTCTCCTGGGAGAGCGGCATTCAAGAGCCAGCTTTGTCGAAGTGTTGAAGCAGTTGCCGGGGTATTTCCCCGGACCGGGTCCAGCGTAAACATAATCCTTTATACTTTCTCCCGTGTTTGATATACATTTTTCATTATTCCTGTCTCGTGGAGTCAGTAGATGCCATTGCCACGCAGAGTTTTTCTGATTCTGGTTGATCTGCTTTTTGTTATTTTTTCCTACTGTCTCGCATCCCTTCTTCACTCGGACTTCAACAGCTCCGATCTGTTCACCCGTTCCTTTCTGCAGACCCTTCTCCTGGTAACCGTCGTCAAACTCCTCGTCCTCTCCACGTCCAATCTGTATCGCAGCATCTGGAAATACGCATCGCTCCACGACCTGGTGGAAATATTCAAGACCGTATCGGTCGCCTCGATCATGACCGGTCTCGCCCAGCTCTTCTTCCAGCAGATGGCTCATTTTTCGCGGGTTGTGTTTGTCCTTGACTGGGGGGTCCTGCTCGCCCTGGTCGCGTGCAGCAGGGTGCTCTGGAGGCTGTTCCAGGAGCGGAACTACCTGCAGAACGGCATCCTCGGTGCCTCCGATGCCACGGACAATGAAACCCGTCGTACGCTTATCGTCGGCGCGGGGGACGCCGGCAACATGCTGTTGCGCGAGATGTTCAAACAGCCGTCAAACCCGTATAAAGTCATCGGCTTTCTCGACGACGACCATGGCAAGATGGGGATGATGATGCACGGCGTGGAGGTGCTGGGGCCAACTGACATGCTGTCGGAGATGGTCAGGAAGCACAGTATCGACAAGGTCATCATTGCCACCCCCTCGGCCGGGGCAAAGTTCGTCAGGCAGCTCGTGGAGCAGTGCCAGTCGTCCGGTGTCCGTTTCAAGATCATCCCCTGCCTGAACGAGATTCTCAAGGGTGAGGTCAAGGTGTCCCATCTCCGGGACGTGGAGATCGAGGACCTTCTCGGGCGCGACCCCGTCTACCTTGATGAATCGTCCATAGCATCCTACCTGGGGGGGATGCGGGTGCTGGTAAGCGGTGCCGCCGGCAGCATCGGCAGCGAAATCTGCCGCCAGGTCGGCAAATTCAGGCCGCGGATGCTGATCCTGCTCGAAGCTGCCGAGACCCCCCTGTACACCATAGAAATGGAGCTGGCCGCTGCCTATCCCGATATCCCCATCGTGCCGGTCATCGCCGATGTGCGCAACCGGCAGCGGATCGAATCGGTTTTCGACACCTTCGAACCGGAGGTCGTTTTCCACGCCGCTGCGTACAAGCATGTTCCGATGATGGAATACAATCCCTGCGAGGCCATTACCAACAACTGCCATGGCACAAAGGTCCTGGCGGATGTCGCCGATGCTTTCGGGGTCAGGAACTTCGTCATGATCTCCACGGACAAGGCGGTCAACCCGACCAATGTCATGGGGGCAAGCAAGAGGGTTGCCGAGCTCTACGTGCAGTCGCTGGCAGCATCGAGCCAGACCCGTTTCACCACGGTACGTTTCGGCAACGTCCTCGGCAGCAGTGGCAGCGTCATCCCCCTGTTCAAGGAGCAGATCAAGAACGGCGGTCCGGTCACGGTGACCGACGAACGGGTGATCAGGTACTTCATGACAATCCCCGAGGCAACCCAGCTGGTGCTTCAGGCGGGCTGCCTCGGCACGGGTGGGGATATCTTCGTCCTCGACATGGGGGAGCCGGTGCGCATTCTGGATCTTGCCATCCAGTTGATCCGGCTGTCGGGACTGACACCTTACGAAGACATCGATATCTGCTTCTCGGGCCTGCGCCCCGGGGAGAAACTGTACGAGGAGCTGCTGATCAAGGGGGAAGGTGTCGTCCCCACGTCCCACGAAAAGATCCGCGTGTTGTGTCCCCTCGCCATCGACCGGGAGGGGCTGCTTGCCTCCTACACGCGGCTGCTGGATGCCGCGGCCGGCAATGACGTCACCGGCGTGATGCACACCCTGAACGAGATGGTGCCGGAGTTCCGGCACAACAATACCTATGGTGACCTGGCGCCGGCCCCGTTCCGGCATATGCGCCCTGACCTGTACACCTGACCTATCAACTGCAAAGGACTCATTGATGAAAAAAAACGGTATCATCCCGGCAGCGCTGCTGCTCCTTTCGCTTGCTGCACCCCAGGCCCATGCCTCCCTCGCATCCAACAACATCCCTCTGGACAGCCCCCTTTACGGCTACCTGGACAAAATGGCGGGGTTCGGACTCTTCACCTCGGACTTCAAGGGGCTCAGGCCGATTACCCGGAGCGAAGCCGCCAGGCTGGTGAAGGAGGCCGAGGCCTCTCTTGCCAAGGGGAAGGGGTCGGAATTCGCCGTCGAATTGACGGCCGAGACCCGCAGGCACCTCGGCCGGGAGCTGTTCTACATCGAAAATCCCGACCAGGCTGTCACCAGCAGCATCAAGCCCCTTGCCGAGGCAAAAGTCCGTTACGCCTACCTGGACGGCGAGGCGAGAAACTACGCACGGGATGTGCACGATCCCGGTGGAGACGGGGTGTTCGGCATCGGCTCCGGCCTGAGACCGGATAACCCGCCGGATCTTGTGGTGCGGCAGCAGGGTACGGAAGGTACCCCCCTGTTCGAGAACAACGAAGGGAGCAGGTACCTCGACGGTAACAGCCTGGATATCCGATTCACCAGCGAGGCGACCGTGGGGAGAAGTGTCGCCCTGCTTCTCGAACCGCAGTTCATCACGACCCACGGCATGATCGGCGGCAGGCTCAACAAGGGGTACGCAAAGCTGGGTGGTGGCGGCCTCGAACTCGAGATCGGCAGGGATGCCAACTGGCTCGGTTTCGGCCAGCGGGGGGCGATCACCCTTTCCAGCAACGCCAAGAATTTCTACGGCCTTAAGCTGTCCAGCCCCGAACCGCTTGATGTCGGTTTCCTCGGCACTCTCAAGTACGCCCTCATCGTCTCCCGCTTCGACCGTGTCACGACGGCGTACGGGGATCGTCAGCCCTATTTCTACGCGATCAAGGCCTCCCTGAAGCCGGTTTCCGACGTGGAGGTCGGGCTCACTCTCGGCCGGCAGCAGGGGGGGCCGGGGGTGAAGAATTCCTTCGGCAGCTTCATCAAGGGGCTGGTCGGCGGCACCCACGAAGACGACTCCAACAGCCTTGGTGGCCTGGAGGTGAGGTGGCGCATCCCCGCCTTGCGCAACAGCGAGGTGTACGGGGAGTTTTCGGGCGAGGATGCGGCGAAGTTCTGGCCCATCGTCGAAAGCTACCTTGCCGGCATCTACGTCCCGAACCTCACGGCCGACGGCAGGAACGATCTCCGGTTCGAGTACTTCCTGGGGAACAGGATCCTCTACACCCACTCGCAGTTCACCGAGGGGTACCTGTACAAGGGGATGCCCATCGGCAACTCCCAGGGGGGGGGGACCCAGGACTTCTTCCTTCGCTACAGCCACTGGTTCGATGCCCGCACCAACGCCGGGCTCGACTACATTCACACGACCCGCGGCAATCTCGGCAGGGTGGCGGGACAGGCCCTGGAGAGGAAAAACTCGGTCAGGCTGTTCTGGAACCTTCCCCTCACGGACAAGGCTGACCTGAAAATGCTTGCCGGCACGGAGCGGGTGGACAACTTCAACCTTGAACCGGGCAACAACAGGAACAACAGCCTGGCCACGGTCGAGCTCGGTTATCGGTTCTGAGGCGCAGGCGATGTCGGTGCGCCGTGGGGTCACGATGAAGCAGGGGGGCGGGAGCAGCCATTCATGAGCAATGAGACCGGACAAAGGATACTGTTGATCGACGATGACGTCGATTTTCTGGAGGGGATGAAACGAGTCCTGCGGGTGAACGGCTTCAAGTCGATAGCGTCGTTCAGCTGCAGCACCGAGGCGATCGAATCCCTGGAGCAGGAAGGGGCCGCCGTCATCCTCCTCGACATGGTCATGCCGGGAATCACCGGCCGCGATCTTCTGCCCCTGCTGCTGGACAAGTATCCGGACACTCCGGTGGTCATCTCCAGCGCCGTCAACGAGATCAACAACGTCGTCAACTGCATGAAGGTCGGCGCCTACGATTACCTGGTCAAGCCCATCGATACCACCAGGCTGGTCCAGGTGGTACACAATGCCCTGCGCCTGAACATGCTGAACCTCGAAAACCGCAGGTTCAAGAACTTCCTCCTCGGCAACCCCCTGTCGTCGCCCGAACTGTTTGCCCGCATCGTCACCCGCAACAGCAGGATGAAGGCGATATTCAAGCTGATCGAAACCTTTGCCACGACCATGCACCCGATCCTCATAACCGGCGAAACGGGCGTTGGAAAGGAACTGGTGGCAACGGTCATTCACGGCGTCAGCGGGGTCAGGGGTGAGTTCGTCCCCTTCAATGCCGGCGGCCTCGATGGTGCCATGTTCATCGATACCCTGTTCGGACACGTGAAGGGGGCCCACGCCTTTGCGGGGAGTGACCGGGGGGGGCTGATCCAGAGGGCCCAGGGGGGGACCCTGTTCCTCGACGAGGTCGGCGATCTCAGCCAGGAAGCACAGATAGCGCTGCTGCGACTGCTCCAGGAGGGGGAGTATTACCGGTCCGGGTCTGACACGGTCATGCGCAGCAATGCCCGCGTCATAGCCGCGTCGAACCGGGACCTGCGGGAGCTCATCGACAGCGGGAAATTCCGTCGGGACCTGTATCACCGGCTCAGTGCGCACCAGATCGACATCCCGCCACTGCGGGAACGGAGCGAGGACATCCCCCTGCTCGTGCAGCACTTTGTCGCCGAAGAGGCGCGTTACCTCAGCAAGACGTCGCCCGACATCGACCCCGCCCTCATCGATGCCCTGTCGGCAGGTGAGTATCCCGGCAACGTGCGGGAGTTGATCAACATGATCAGGAACGGCGTGGCGTTGAACAGCAGTGGTACCATGTCACTCGAGGATTTCCCAGGCCTTCCCCAGGTGAAGAAGAGTTCGGCCGGCCTGGTGAGAATGTCCCAGGATGAAACCTTCACCATCCACGCGATCTTCGAAAAATGCCCCACCCTGGATGAGTTCGAGCGGCTGATCATCGAGGAGACGATCAAGTTCAGCGGCAGCAAGGCTCATGCCGCCGACCTCCTCGGGATTACCAGGCCGACCCTCAACCGCAAGCTGCTCGCAGCCGCCGACGACGCGTAGCAGTTCCGCCGGTCCGCCGGCGCGACGGCTGACCCGGCCGGGAATCCTCTCCATTGTCGAGCTCAGGCCGGCAAGGAGCAGGGGAGGGCCACCCTGAATGTGGACCCCTTGCCGACCGTCGACTCGGCGGATATCGTCCCGCCGTGCTCGTCGACAATGTATTTCGAGATGTACAGGCCGAGTCCGCTCCCCCCTTCATCTATCCGCGTCGAGAAAAACGGGTCGAACAACCGCGGCATGTCGTCCGGGTCGATACCTTTCCCTTCGTCGGTGACCTCCACGATAACCTGGCGGGAGGTGGCATCATACCTGGTCGCCACGTTGATCGTACCCTTCCGCTCGCTGGATGCCTGGGTGGCATTCATGATCAGGTTGAGCAGGACCTGTTCCAGCTGCTTGGCGTTGCCGTGCACGGGGGGGATGCTGTCCGGGAAATCGGTGAGTATCTGCATCTCGTTTTCCCTGCCATGGGCACGGAGAACCGAAATGGCGCTCTCGGCAACGGCATTGATATGAACGGACGGGTCGGGATTCAGGCGTTCTCCGAGGCTGTAGCTGCGCAGGTCCTTGATGACATGCTCGATCCGCGCCGTGCACCGCTCGATGTTGTCGCAGGCTGTCAGGACCTCGTGCCGCGCTTCGCTGTAGGGCAAGCCGCAGAGGAGGAAATCTCCCTCCCTGCTTTGGGTCTTGTCGAGCAGCGGCAGGGCGGCTCCCCACATCTTCGCCACGTACTCGTTGGAAAAACGGATCGAACCGTTGGGATTGTTGATCTCATGGGCCATGCTCGAGACCAGGAGGCCGAGTGACGTCATCCTGTTCGTGTTGATCAGCTTGGCCATCATCTTCTTTTTCTCTTCCCGGACTTCCAGCCTCATGGAGCGGATCAGGTCGTCATTGAGTCGCCGGTTCTCCTCTTCCCGTTCCCTGAGCGAAGCTGCCAGGTCCTTCACCGCGTTCACCGCCTGCTCGGTCTCGTCACCCGGGGAAAACCTGATGTCCGGTTCCAGATTGCCTTTCTCGATCTCCTTGATCCCCGCGAGGAGCTTCTGGAACGGCTCGGTAATATGCCGCAACAGGAGGAACCCTATGATCGAGGTGCTGAGCCAGAAGATGAACCCTATGAGCATTGCCGCCTGGTAGAGTGAGCGCATCTGCCCGGCAACGGCAGTGGTATCCATGGTGATGTCTATGTACCCGATCCGCTTCGTCCGTTTCGGGTCCTCGCCCAGGAGGAGGGATTCGGGGGTGTAGTTGTAGTCATGGATGAAGACATCCTCACGGACGGTGATGGTCTTCCCCCCCTTGGTGAGGGACTTGCCGTGTCCTTCACCGAGGACAGCCCCGTGAGGGTTGTAGACCTTGATGGCGACGAGTGCGTTGTTATCCATCACTTCCGCAATACAGGATGCGATCCCTTCGCGGTACTCGGCGTAGAGGGGGAGACGGACTGTTGTTTTCAGGGCGGAAAGGATCAGCTTGGCATCCTGCTGCAACCGGTTGAGGGAGGTCTTCTTCTGGTGGACGACGTAATAGGCCGTGAACGAGAAGGTGATGATGGCTGACAGAATGGTGAAGAAGAGCAGGAGGCGGAAGCGGAGTGTCTTCCAGAACTTTATGCCGGAAAGGAAAAGGGGGTTCATGCAGTCATCCCTGGTTGGCGTGTCATGGGGGTCAGAAGGTCAGCCATTGAACGAGAGCGTCGGGGGGAGGATCGACATCAGGGGGACCTTGATGCCGAGCTTTTCCGCCACCGCATCGTTGAAGAACACCTTTCCCGTCGCGGCGTCCGATGTCCCGCTCGTTACGCCGCTCTTGCTCGTCCTGACCTTGTCACACAACTGCCTGCCGACATCCTGGCGGATCAGTTCGACGGCAGCAAGTGCCCCCTTTGTCAGGTACGCGGCTGAGTAACCGATGACGGGGAGGCTGTTGCGGTGGGCGAAGGTGAAATAGGCGTCAACCGTTTCAGGGGTCACCGCCGTCGAGTCGGGGAGGAGCCAGAGGGCGTCGACCTTGCGTTTGTTCAGCTCGGTCAGGCGTTGGGGGACTTCTTTGGGACTGCGGACCTGCAGGGGGACCAGCTCGATCCCCATAGCGGCTGCAACGGAGACGGCCCGGCGCATGTAGGCCCCCGTGCGGTTCTTGTCGTGGATGACCCCGATCCTGCGCAGCTTCAGCGCTGCGAAGAGCTGCAGGTAGGAGCGGGGGGAGACGATCATGCTGACGCCGGAGATGTTGCCGGTCAGGGTGTTTTCGTCCGTGTTGAGCGCCATGCCGTAGACCAGCGGTACCCTGCGGACCTTCTTCGCCGCTGCCAGGGCCTGGTCGCCGATGGCAACCACCACGGCCGGCTGCTCCTCGCGCACCATCCGTTCCACGTCGAGCTCGGCATAGTCGGAGAGGACCAGGGTCCGGTTGCTTGCGCCGCAGTTGTTCTGGACCAGCCGGGTCATCTGCTCCATGTTCCGGGACGAAGAGCCCTGCAGGATGATGACCTCGGCGGCGAAGGCGGGGAGGGCGGCGACCAGGAGGGTCGTTATGGCCAGGATGAGGTATCTCAAAATCTGAACCTCACTCCGCCCTCGATCCACCGGGGGGCATTTTTGTATAGATCGTTTATGTATTGGGCACCGTTGAACAGATTATGCCCGGTGAAGAATAGTTCCGGCGACAGATTGCTGTGTGGCAGCAGTTTCTGGGTCAGGCTCAGATCCCAAATCATGGCGGAGTAGCGAGCAGCGTATGCATCCGGGTTCCACCAGACATAATTCCCGGTCAGGATGCCGCTCAGTCCGAAACTGCTCTTGTAGTCGAGACTTGCCTTGAGAGAGTGCTCGGGGGTAAATGGTATCGGTTTATGGCTGTCTTTGTCCCGGTTGTCACTGTAGGTGTAACCGGAGCAGAGGGTGAATCCGAAAAGCGGCAGGGTTCTGGCTTCCAGTTCGAATCCCTGACGTATCTGGGTCTGCTTGTCGGAGATGACGGATGTCACGATATCCCAGAGATAGTTGTAGAACAGGGTACCTTTAAGCCAGACGTAGGGAATCGAGGATGTTTCGGCTCCAATCTGTACGGTCCGGATTCGCTGAAGCGAACTGGAATTATAGACTGTGGGCAATCCGTATCCCTGGGCTACATAGCCGCGTAGAACCGATTTTTCTTCCAGTTGCCAAGTAGCGCCAAGAGTGAGGCTGACCGGGTTGGTATCGAGACCTGTGTGGTCGTAGCGGATGCCAGGGAGGAGAGTGAACTTGCCCGTGGTCAGTGAGCCATTCAGGTAGGTGGCCCAGCGATCTACCTTGTTGTGGGCGCCGAGTGCATCAGTGAGTCCTTGATGTTCGCCGTCGACTCCAATAAGGAGCGAATTGGCAGCGGTTATCCAACGCAGTTTTGTACTAGCCGTTGTGACGATTTCTCTGACGGGAAAAACAGCCGGAAGCACTGTTTGGTCGAGACTGCCCCATATGACCGTGTCCTGGTATGATTGATGTCGAACTGAGAGGTCGAAACTCAGGTTATTCCCGAGGGGCTGGGTGTAATCGATGAGCCCATGGTAAAAGGTGGTACTATCCGTGTCATTGTAATTGAGAGGGACTGAAGCCTCAAGCCCTCGGAAAGCATCCCGCAAGCTACTGCCGAGGGTCATGGTGCCACCTGAAGGCAAATCGTACGTCATCTTCAGCCAAACATGATTGAAGTTGATGCCATTCCCAAGGAGTAGTCCTCGTGAGTGAAAATTCCCCCCTCCAATGTAGTAGCCGAGCCGGTCCACGGTCCCCGACAGTTCTCCATTCAGCTCCGTGGTCCCCTTTTCGCCGTAGGTAGCCAGAGCACTGCCGCCAGCCCTCCTGTCAAGGGACGGGGATTTGGTGATGATGTTGATCACTCCGCCCAGGGCCGGCCCCCAGGCCGCCGAGGCCGCTCCCTTGATGATCTCAATACGGTCTATCTGCTGGGCGGGGATCAGTCCGACGTCGGGGAAGTTGTTGAGAAGATCATTCTGGACGATGCCGTCAAGAACTACAAGCACATGCTCGAATCCGAGACCGTTCACGGAAAAGCCTCCCCAACTGCCGGGGGTGCGGCGTGAATCAAGCTGGATGCCGGGAACGGTATTGAGGATTTCTTCCAGGGTATGGACGTTCAGCGTGGTAATCTGCTCGCTGGTGACGACCGTGACGTTTTCGGCGATCTTGGAGATAGGGCGTGGGGAACGGGCGGAGGCCGTGACCTGCTGCTCCGGGGCTGCGAGATCGAAGGACAATAGCTCGTCGCTGCCGGCGCCCAACGCCCGGGTGGCGACGGTCAGCAGCAGGCATAACAGTACAGGTACATTGCATGACATGCGCATTAAATTTCCCCGGAACCGTCTAGAGAGAGCGTCCATGGATAGTATGAGAAAAGTGCGATAATGTTCCAATTTATACCAGATTATCCCGGTGCTGTCCATCGACTAAAATTCCGGCATCCCGGTTGTCCCGAGCGAGTAAGGAGGGACCCATGGCAGGAAAGGGTGGCGCCGGAGGGGAGGAGAATTAGGCGCCTGAACAGGTACCGGGAGCAGGGTACTGTATATCAGAAAGGGGAGCGGCGCTCCCCTTTGTCGTGGTGAAGATCGAGAGTTCCTGTTAGCCGTCGGTGGAGAGGGCGGCGGGGAGGGTGGATACGGAGGGGATACGGATGCCGAGCTTTTCCGCCACCGCCCTGTTGAAGAACAGCTTGCCCGCAGTGGCGTCTATCGTGCCGCTGCCGCTCCCCGACCTGCTCGTCTTGATCTTGTCGCACAGGTTCTTGCCGATCTCCTGGCGGGTCAGTTCCACGGCGGCAAGTGCCCCCTTTGACAGGTACGCGGCGGAGAAGCCGATGACGGGGATGTGGTGCTGCAGGGCGAAACTGAAATAGCTGTCGACCGTCTCGGGTGCGATGGCAGTCGAGTCGGGGAGGAGCCAGAGGGCATCGACTTTCTTGTTCTCCATCTCGACAAGGCGCTGCTGGACTTCCCGGGCGCTCTTGACCTGGAGGGGGACCAGCTCGATCCCCATGCCGTTCGCAATGGTGATGGCGCGGCGCATGTAGGCACCCGTGTGGTTCCGGTCGTGGACGATCCCTATCCTGTGCAGTTTCAGCGCGGCAAAGAGCTGCAGGTAGGAGCGGGGGGAGACCATCATGCTGACGCCGGAGATGTTCCCCGCCAGGGTGTCCTCGTCAGTGTTGAGCGCCATGCCGTAGACAACCGGCACCCGGCGCAGCTTTTTCGCCGCCGTCACGGCCTGGTCGCCGATCGCAACGACCACCGAGGGGCGTTCCTCGCGCACCATCCGGGCCAGGTCGAGCTCGGCATAGTCGGAGAGGACAAGGGTCCGGTTGCTGGCGCCGCAGTCGTTCTGGACCAGGCGGGTCACCTGTTCCATGTTCCGGGTGGTATTCCCCTGGAGGATAAGAACGTCGGCGGCAACGGCGGGGAGGGCGGCGACCAGAAGGGTCGTTATGGCGAGAATGAGGTATCTCAAAACTTGAACCTCACTCCACCCTCGATCCACCGGCGGGTGTTATTGTAGACGGTGTCCAGGTAGTGCTGGCTGCCATTGAAGAGGTTGTGGCCGGAAAAGAATATCTCCGGCGACATGTCGCTTGCGGGGAAGAGTTTCTGGGTGAGGGAGATATCCCAGATGACGGGGTTGTAATGGCCGTTCCAGCCTTCTGCCCCGTTCCACCAGACGTAGTTCCCCGTGAGGACCCCTTTCAGCCCGAGATCGGTGCTGCTGTAGTTGAGGGCGATCTTGGCCAGGTTTTTCGGGTAATTGTGGACCTGTTCCCCGGTGTCCTTGTTCGTGAGGTACGTATAGGTGTAGCCGCCCCCGAGGCTGAAGCCGTAGAGGGGGGTCGATTTCAGCTCAATCTCTCCACCCTGCCGCTTGTATTTGAAGGTGGTGACGGTATTGGGGATGACTGAAAGGTCAAGTTTCTGGGTCTTCTCGATGTTGTAGAAAAAGGTCCCCTTGAGCCAGAGATGGGGTATGACTGAGCTCTCGAACCCGGCCTGCACGGTATTGACCTTCTGAACCTCCTCGGTCTGGAGTGCATAGGGGAGGGAATAGGCCTTGGCGGCGTAAGCCCGCAGGGTCGTGGAGTCGGTCAGCTGGTAGGTGGCCCCCAGGGTGTAACTGAAGTTGTCGTTGGTGACGCTGACCCTGTCATAGCGGATGCCGGGAAGGAGGGTAAGTGCACCAATGGACCATGAGCCGTTGGCAAAGATGCCGTAGCGGTCCATCCGCTTGAAATCGTCCAAGGTGGTGTCAAGGACCAGGTCCCAGTCCGTGTCGAACTGACCATGCGTACTGAGCTTGGCGTGCTCGAACTCGACCCCGCCGACGAGGCTTCTCATGGAATCGCCCCAGCTCAGCTTGGCGGTTGCACCGCGCACTGCCTGGGTATTGCCGGCAAGTGCCCAGAAGCCGGTATCGGCAAAGTTCCTTTGGGTGTCGTGAAGCTTACTGTGCCATTCCCGATAGAGGAGGTCGAGGGTAAGTTTCTCAGCAAGGGGCTGAGTAAGGGAGAGGTAACCGGAGAAGTATCTGGCAGTGATTCTTTCCCGGTAATCCAGGAAAGGGTCGGGGGTGGCGACGATACCCCGGTCGGTGTCCCGGTAGTCAAGGCCGAGGGTCAAGGTCCCGTTGCTCGGGAGGTCGTAGGTGAATTTCCCGAACAGGTTCTTGTTGTTGACGCCGTTATTGAGGCGAAACCCCTTGGAGTAGAGGGTGTTGCCGGAGAGGTAGTAGCCGAGGCGGTCAAGGGTCCCGCTCGCGTCAAGGTGCAGGTCGCTGGTTCCCCTCTCTCCGTAGCTGGCAAATCCTGAACCGCCGATCTTCCGCTCGGGATCGGGGGACTTGGTGATGACATTGACCACCCCGGCAAGGGCCGGTCCCCAGGCGGCGGAGGCTGCCCCCTTGATGATCTCGATTCGCTCGATGTAGTGGGCAGGAATTGAGCCCGTGTCGCTGAAGTTGCCGGCCAGTTCGTTCTGGGGCACCCCGTCGATGAGGACCCTTACGTGGCTTTCCGACTTACCCTGGAGGTAGATCACAGGTAAACTGCCGGGGGTACGGGTGTGGTTCATCTGGATGCCGGGAACGGTGTTCAGTACGTCGGCCAGGGTGTGGGCGTTCAGGGTCGCGATCTGCTCGGCGGTGATGACGGTGACGTTCTCGGCAATCTTGGAGATGGGGCGGGGGATGCGGGAGGTGGTGACGATCTGGGAGTTGCTCGGTGATAACCCGAGGGGGAAAAGTTCATCGGAAAGTTCGTCTGCAGCCGCATTCACTGTGGTGAGTGCAAGGGCAATGACAATGACAGTCAGGATTGCATAACAGGTTTTCCGCACGAACATTCCTCTTGCAGGAAAAAATAGTCAGCTGTATAAACGCTTCATGAGAGGCGTTCGGATCAATAACAGCAGCGGTTTTATAACAAATGTAGACCCAATTGTCCACTAATTCGGTGATGCACCATCCTTCGGGATGCATTTTACATTGGGAGGTTTTGATATGGACCTGAACGCGAACGAGCTGGAAGTGCTGGACGAGGGACATGATGCTACAACGGTCGTGAATGCATGTTGCCCGTCGGGTAACAGCGCAAAAATCAAGTAGAGATGACGAGAGGGGGGGGGGCGGCTGCCCCCCCTCTTCTTTTGAGGAGCATTCATGCAGCTATCAAGGTATCTCCGGGTTTACTCCTGCAAGGAGAACCCCGGCAACAGTCTCATCTATTCAACCCGGCGCGGTTCCCTGGCCCGGATTTCCGATCCTCTTCTTGAGGCGATCCACTCCGGCGACCTCGATACGGTAACTACTGAAAAGCTTGCCCGCATCGGCATCCTCGTCCCCGACCCGGACGCTGAACTCGAGGAGGCAAGGGGACTGCTCTCCGACGTGGCCGCGCGCAAGGGGCTGTTCAACATTACCGCGGTCCTGAACCTGGACTGCAATCTCGCCTGCCCCTACTGCTTCGAGGGCGATTTCCGCCGAAAACAGAAGATGACCGACAGGACGGCAGGGCTGCTCATCGAGCGGCAGATCCTCCCCCAGGTCGAACGGGGAAGAAGCATCCACATCGACTTCTATGGCGGCGAACCGCTTCTCACCCTGCAGCTCCTGAAGGGCATCGCCGCCCCGGTTGCCGATGCCTGCCGGGAGCGGGGGGTAGGCTTTACCTTCGATCTCTTCACAAACTGCACCCTCCTGACCCGGAAGGTGGTGGAGGACCTGCTCCCTCTGGGGCTTCGCGGGGTGCGCATGACACTGGACGGTCCTCGGGAGATCCACGACCGGCAACGCCCCTTCACCTCCGGCAGGGGGAGTTTCGGCACCATCGTCGCCAACTTGAAGGAGATTTATGACCTTGTGGCGGTGCAGATCACCGGGAACTTCGGCCAGGACAACTGGCGGGAGTTTCCCCGGCTCCTTGACCATCTCCTGGCCGATGGGATCAGGCCGGAGATGCTCGACCTGGTCCAGTTCAGCCCGATAATGCCCAAGTCCGGCGACGACGCAGTCCCCCACCACATGGGTCACTGCGCTACCGGCAGCGAGCCGTGGTTGCTGGAGGCCGGCCCTTTCCTTCGGGAGGAGACGCTGCGGCGCGGCTTCCCTGCCAGGAAGATCTCCATGTCCGCCTGTGTGGTGGATTTCGACAACGATCTTATCGTCAACTGGGACGGCTCCTTTTACAAGTGTCCGATGTTCATGGGGTATCCGGAGCTCTCCGTCGGCACTCTGGAGGATGGTATGGCCGACTACGGCGTGACCCATGCCATCGGCAGCCGCTGGCAAACTGACGAATGCCTCGAATGCCCCTACCTCCCCATCTGCTTCGGCGGCTGTCGCTTCCTCGCCCTGCAGCGGGGGGGCTCCATCCGGGATCTCGACTGCCGCCGGGACTATTTCGACACCCTGCTGGAGAGCTTCGTCCTACAGGAGCAGCGCTACAAATCGGCCATTCGCTGATAGTTACGAGGAGGCAGGCAGATGACCAGTGAACAGCCGATCTACCCCGAGCTTGACTTCGACGGCTCCTTCCGCTTCTCCTGTGGTCCCCACATCTCCTGTTTTATCGACTGCTGTACCGGCACGAACATCTGGCTCTACCCCTTCGACGTGATCCGCATCTCCCGGTCCCTGGGCATTTCCACGACCGAGTTCATCCGTCGCCATTGCCGCTATTTCGACTCGCCACCCCACTTTCCGGTTCTTCTCCTGCAAAATGCCGACAACGGAGAGGGGAGATGCCCCTTTGCTGGGGACAGTGGCTGCTCCATCTACCCCGATCGGCCCTGGGTCTGCCGCCTCTTTCCGGTGGTGCCGGTTGAGTGCCGCACCGACGAGACGGCGGAGGCGGACCGCCGGTTCAACATCTTCGTCTGGAAGGGGTGCCGCGGGGTGGAAAGCGGACCAGAGACCACCGTGAGGGAGTGGTGGACAAACGCCGGCATGACGATGTACGAGGAGACCTTCCTGGATTGGCAGAAGCTGACGGACGAGCTGAAATCTTCGAAGATCGTACCACTGACAGGGGAGGCGGCAGAGCAGTTCAAGCTCGGCTCCTTCGATGTCGATCGTTTCCGGGAGAATCTGCTTGACGGTGAGTACGGGGATACCATCAGCATTGACGAAAAGGAGCTGGAAGATGCTGCAAACGATGACATTTTTATGATGCAGGTTGCCTGCCGCTTGATGAGGAAGATTCTACTGCAACGTGCTTGAGAACGACTGTCGCTTCGACCATATATTCGTCCAAGCCTTCCCCCCTCCGATCTCGATTCTAACTATTTTCCCCGATGAACAGATAATGAGATAAAAATAATTTACTGTCATTTTTGCTACGCATCCTTTTTTTACATCTGTCTAACATATTGAAACTGCGTGATTTATGTTTCAACGTAAAAATATTTTACGTTTTGCCAACATCTTGTAAACATTGAATAATTTCAGAACGTAAAATTTCGCAAGTACGGCACCTATACGGTAACATATTGAAATATAACGCAAAATTTTATTTTTTAGCTTGCACGCCACCGTCGGTTCGTGCATAGTGTAAACATGATGTTGAACGCGACACCGGCTAGTGTAGGGGTAGGATTTTCGGAGGTAAGGATGAATGCCCAACTGGCGGAGCAAGCGAGGAAGTTTTCACTGTTCATCGACAGTGTGACGGTCCCGGGCACCGGTGGCGTGATCGGCATGACGAGTTGCCCCGGTAAGCAGGATGATTATTTCTTCGAACCGTCCGTTTCCCGTCTTGAAGCCGACATCAAGACGATCTCATCCTGGGGAGCAACGGTTCTCGTCACCCTGATGGAAGTCATCGAACTGCACGTGCTGCAGGTTAACAATCTCCCCGAGAAACTGGCCGAATACGGCATCGACTGGATCCATCTCCCCATCAGGAACCGGTCGCTTCCGGATGGCGATTTCGAGGTGCTCTGGGATAAGGTCGGCGCGGAACTCCGTTCCATCCTGCAGGGGGGGGGCAAAATACTGATTCACTGCCAGGAGGGGGTCGGTCGCACCGGTCTGATCGCAGCCCGCCTCCTCATCGAGATGGGAGTTGCGAAGGACGAGGCCATCTCGCTGGTCCGCGGGGCACGCCTCGGAGCCCTGGAAACCTGGACCCACGAACGTTACTGTCATTCGGTCAGATCAGCGGTTTAGTTTACCATGCAATGATATGTTTATGAATTGATATGTAAGTGCATTGAAATGTTGTGTTATGGGCTCCCGGCATCACGCCGGGAGCTTTTTTTATTTTTCGTCCCCCGTTGCTGCGATATCCTCCGCAAGGGCGAGGACATCCGCCGCCGTCGTCTCCCACGAACACATGAACCGTGCCCCCCCGGCACCGATGAAGGTATAGAAGTGCCAGCCGAGGGCCTTCAGCCGTTCGAGCCGCTCCGGTGCCATCTCGATGAAGACCGCGTTGGCCTGGCGCGGGAACTTGATGGTCACGCCGGGGAGGGGGGCGAGCTTCTCCTCCAGGAGGGCGGCGCAGCTGTTGGCGTGGGCGGCCCGGTCGAGCCAGGCCCCGCTGGCCAGCATGCCGGTCCAGGGGGAGGAGAGGAAGCGCATCTTGGACGCGAGCTGTCCCGCCTGCTTGCAACGGTAGTCGAACTCCAGCGCCAGGTCCCGGTTGAAGAAGATGACCGCTTCCCCCACCGCCATGCCGTTCTTGGTCCCGCCGAAGCAGAGGACGTCCACCCCCGCCTGCCAGGTGATCTCCTTCGGGGAGACCCCCAGGGATGCCACGGCATTGGCAAACCTGGCGCCGTCCATGTGGATCTTCAGGTCGTGCCGGGCGGCCACCTCGCCGATCCGCTGCAGCTCCGCCACGGAGTAGACGGTCCCCAGTTCCGTGGCCTGGGTGACGCTGATGGCCTTCGGCTTGGGGTAGTGGATGTCCGACCGGCGGCAGACGGTGTGCTCTACCTGGTCAGGGTCGATCTTGCCGTTGTCTCCCCCCACCAGCAGGACCTTGGTGCCGTTGGAAAAGAACTCGGCGGCGCCGCATTCGTCGGTCTCCACGTGGGCGCTTTCGTGACAGACGATGCTGTGGTAGGAGTGGCAGAGGGAGGCCAGGGCCAGGGAGTTGGCAGCCGTGCCGTTGAAGACGAAGAAGACCTCGCAGTCGGTTTCGAACAGCTCCCGCAGCGCTGCGCAGGCCCGGGCCGTGCAGTCGTCGTCGCCGTAGGAGGGGGCATACCCGCGGTTGGCGAGGCGCATCGCCTCCCACGCCTCGGGGCAGATGCCGGCGTAGTTGTCGCTGGCGAAGTTGTATCGCATCCGGTGTGATCGATTCGTCATCGCTTCCGTTCCTATATCCCCAGGACCTCTGCCAGGCGGAGCATTTCGTCCTGGGGGCGTTTTTCCCCTCTGATCACGTCCTCGATGGGGGTGGCGAGGATGGTGTTGCAGGAGAGGCCGGCCATGACGCCGTGGTTGCCCGAGACGAGGAGTTCGACGGCCTTCTTGCCGAACCGGCTCGCCAGGAGGCGGTCGAAGACGGTGGGGGCGCCGCCGCGCTGGTAGTGGCCGAGGACGGTCACCCTGGTCTCGAAGCCGATGGCGTCCTTGATGCTGTCGGCGATGGCCTGCCCCGACGATGCACCCTCGGCGAGGATGATGATGGCGTTGTCCCGCCCCTCCTCGAAGCGCTGGCGCAGCTGCTGGCAGATCTCCGCCAGGTCGAATTCCCGCTCCGGCACGAGGGCGAACTCAGCCCCGGACGCTATGGCGGCGATGCTCGCCAGGTAGCCGGAGTTCCTCCCCATGACCTCGATGACGAAGGCCCGGGCATGGGAGCTGGCGGTGTCCTTGATGCAGTCGACGGCGTAGATGATGTTGTTCAGGGCGGTATCGACCCCCAGGGCCATGTCGGTGAAGGGGATGTCGTTGTCGATGCTGGCCGGGATGCCGACCACCGGGAAACCGAGGCGGTGCAGGGCCAGGGCCCCGGAGAGGGAGCCGTCGCCGCCGAGGATCACCAGCCCTTCGACCTGCAGGCTCCGCAGCATCTCCACTGCCTTTGCCTGCCCCTCGGGGGTCTTGAACTCCGGCGACCGCGCCGACTGGAGGAAGGTCCCCCCCCGGTGCATGATCCCGGAGACGGTCTTGGAGTCGAGGTCGATGCAGTCACCCTTCATCACCCCCAGGTACCCCTTGCGGAAGCCGACGACCTCTATGTTCAGTCGCAGGGCGGTGCGCACGGCGCTGCGGACGCAGGCGTTCATCCCCGAACAGTCTCCGCCGCTGGTCAGTATGCCGATCTTTTTCATGACTCTTCCCCCGGTGTGGTCTTGGTCCTGTTCTTGATCCAGTTCATCCGCTCCTTGATGCTCTTCTCATAGCCGTTCCCCTTCGGGTCGTAGTAGGTCGTACCCTTCAGTTTCTCCGGCAGGTAATCCTGGGCGACGACCCCTTCCACGTAGTCGTGGGCGTAGAGGTACCCCTTGCCGTATCCTGCCTCCTTCATCAGCTTGGTGGGGGCGTTGCGGATATGCAGCGGCACCGGGAGGGAGCCGCTCCTGCGGACTTCGGCCAGGGCGGCGTTGATGCCGGCATAGGAGGCGTTGGACTTGGGGGCTGTGGCAAGGTAGGTTACCGCCTGGGCCATGATGATCCTCCCCTCGGGCATCCCCACGAACTGGAACGCCTGGAGGGCCGAGACGGCGATCTGCAGGGCCCGGGGGTCGGCATTGCCGATATCCTCGGACGCCAGGATGACCATGCGCCGGAGGATGAAGAGGGGGTCCTCGCCGGACTCGATCATCCGCGCCAGCCAGTAGAGGGCCGCATCGGGGTCGGAGCCGCGCATGGACTTGATGAAGGCCGAGATGACGTTGTAGTGCTCTTCCCCCCCCTTGTCGTAGAGAAGGGGCTTCTGCTGGATCGCCTCCTGCACGGCCGCCAGGTCGATGGTCCTGCCGCTGTAGAGCCTGGCGCTGTTCTCCAGGGTGTTGAGGGCGCGGCGGGCGTCCCCCCCGGCATATTCGGCGATGGCCGCGAGGGCCTCGTCGGTGATCTCCAGGTCGAGCTCTCCCAGCCCCCGTTCCCTGTCGCCGAGGGCTTGGCGGAGGATGTGAACCAGCTCCACCTCGTTGAGGGGGTTGAGTATCAGCACCTTGCAGCGGGAGAGGAGGGGGGCGATCACCTCGAAGGAGGGGTTCTCCGTCGTGGCGCCGATGATGGTGAAGACCCCCTTCTCCACGTAGGGGAGGAAGGCGTCCTGCTGGCTCTTGTTGAAACGGTGGATCTCGTCGACGAAGAGGATCGTCTTGCGACCGCGGTAGGCAAGTTCGTCCTGGGCTTCGCGGACAATGTCGCGGATCTCCTTGATCCCCGAGAGGATGGCGGAGAAGAAGATGAAATGGGCGCTCGTGGCATTGGCGATGACCCGGGCGAGGGTGGTCTTCCCCGACCCCGGGGGGCCCCAGAAGAGGAGGGAGGCGAGCTGGTCGTTCTCGATCATCCGGCGCAGGAGTTTCCCCGTGCCGAGCAGGTGTTCCTGGCCGATGTACTCGTCCAGGGTGCGGGGGCGCATCCGTTCGGCAAGGGGGGCCAGCTGTTCCATCCTGCCGGCCGTGGCATGGGTAAAGAGGTCTTCGGTGGCACTCATCGTGTAGAAATTCCCGGGGGTATGATGGATTCGTCTTCAAGGGCGCGCCGGAGCCTGCTCCCCACCGGGTGGGAGCCGACCCCCCAGATGTCGCGGGCATACTCCTGGATTGTCCGGTCGCTGGAAAACTTGCCGACCCCCGCGGTGTTGAGGATCGACTTGCGCAGCCATTCGTCCCGGTCGAGGTAGAGTTTCCCCACCTCGTCCTGGGTCGCCACGTAGGAGGTGAAGTCGGCCATCAGCATGTAGTAGTCGCCGTCGTGGAGGAGCGAGTCGACGATGGGCTGGAAGAGGGCGGGGGCCTCGGGGGAAAACCGCCCCCCCCCGATCATGTCCAGGACCTGTTTCAGTTCTGGGTTCCCCTTGTACCAGTCCATGGGGTTGTAGTCGTTGCGCAGTCGTCCGACTTCGCCGGCATCGAGGCCGAAGATGAAGATGTTCTCCCTCCCGACCTCCTCCATGATCTCGATGTTGGCCCCGTCCAGGGTGCCGATGGTGAGGGCACCGTTGAGGGTGAACTTCATGTTGCCCGTTCCCGACGCCTCGGTGCCGGCGGTGGAGATCTGCTCCGACAGGTCGGCCGCGGGGAAGATCCGCTCCGCCAGGGTAACGTTGTAGTTGGCCAGGAAGACGACCTTGAGCCTGTCGCCGATCTCCGGGTCGTTGTTGACCACGTCGGCGACCCCGTTGATCAGGCGGACCACCAGCTTGGCCATGACGTAGGAGGGGGCGGCCTTGCCGCTGAAGATGAAGGTCCGCGGAGCGATCGCCTGACCCGGGTTGTGCTTCAGCCTGTTGTACAGGGCGATGATGTGGAGCACGTTGAGGAGCTGGCGCTTGTATTCGTGGATTCTCTTCACCTGGCAGTCGAACAGGGAGTCCACATCCACCTGGATGCAGTTGTGCTTGAGGATATAGTCGGCAAGCTGCCGTTTTGCCGCCAGTTTCACCTGGTGCCACTCCTCCCTGAACGCCGGATCTTCGGCAAGGGGGCGGAGCTTTTCCATCTCGTACAGGTCGGTTGCCCAGCCGTCGCCGATCCGGCTCGAGATGAGTCCCGACAGGCCGGGGTTCGCCTTGCGCAGCCAGCGCCGCTGGGTGATGCCGTTGGTCTTGTTGTTGAACCTCTCGGGGAACATCTCGTAGAAGTCGTGGAAGAGGTCGTTTTTCAGGATCTCGGTGTGCAGGGCGGCCACGCCGTTGACCGAGTGGCTGCCGATGATCGCCAGGTTGGCCATCCTGATCTTCCGCTCCCAGTGCTCTTCGACGATGGACATCCGCTCGACGCGGGGTTCGTCATCGGGGAACCGGCTCCGGACATCGAGGAGGAACCGTTCGTTGATCTCGTAGATGATCATCAGGTGCCGGGGGAGGATATGCTCGAAGAACCAGATCGGCCATTTTTCCAGGGCTTCCGGGAGGATGGTGTGGTTGGTGTAGGCAAAGGTCCTGAACGTGACCTCCCAGGCCTCTTCCCAGCTGAAATGCTCCACATCCAGGAGGATGCGCATCATCTCGGGGATGCAGAGGGCAGGGTGGGTATCGTTCAGCTGCACCGCGACCTTGTCCGGAAGCTGGCGGAGGTCGTCGTGCATCTTCTTGTAGCGGTAGAGGACATCGTGGATGGTCGACGAGGCGAGGAAATACTCCTGCTTGAAGCGGAGTTCGCGCCCCTCCTGCACGTTGTCGGCCGGGTAGAGGACCTTGGAGATATTCTCCGAGGTCATCTTCTTTTCCACGGCCCTGATGTAGTTCCCCTCGTTGAAGAATTTCAGGTCGAACTCACGGGTCGCCTTGGCGCTCCAGAGCCTGAGGGTGTTGGCCGTGTGGGTGTTGTACCCCGGGATGGGGGTGTCGTAGGCCATGGCCATGATGTTTTCCGTGTCGATCCACTGCTGGTGGACCCTGCCGTCCGGTTCGTGCCGTTCCACGACCCGGCCGTAGAACTTGACCTCGTGCAGGTGCTGCTGGCGGTCGAGCTCCCAGGGGTTGACGTAGCGGAGCCAGTTGTCCGGCAGTTCGACCTGGGCGCCGTCGATGATCTTCTGCCTGAATATGCCGTATTCGTAGCGGATGCCGTAGCCGTAGGCCGGGATTGACATGGTCGCCAGGGAGTCGAGGAAGCAGGAGGCCAGTCTGCCGAGGCCGCCGTTGCCCAGGCCCGCATCCTCCTCGTTTTCGATGATCTTCTCGAAATCGTAGCCGAGGGACTCCATGGCGCTCTTGTAGTCGTCCAGTATCCCCATGTTGATGAGGGAGTTCTCGAGGAACCGGCCCATGAGGAACTCCATGGAGACGTAGTAGACCCGCTTCGGGTCCTTGTGGTAGTAGTCCTGCTGGGTGTCGAGCCAGCGCTCCACCAGGCGGTCGCGGACGGCGTAGGAGAGGGCGTTGAAGATATCCCGGTCGACGGCGGTATACTTGTCCTTGCCGAGGGTGTACTCGATGTGCTCGAGGAAGGACTTGATGATCCTCATGGTTGTGTCGAGCTCGGCGGTGGCCTCGCTGGGAAGTTCGTAGGTGTCGCTCATCACGGTCTCCGCCAGGCGGGTCGGTTCGTTCCGGCCTGGAGTGCGCTGCAGCCTGCCGTGGGGCAAGCTGTCTGATAACTACTGCAATTCGGTGGAATACTCAAGCGGCAATGTCCGGACGGCCTTCCGCCGTGGCGCGGCGCAGCCGCGCGCAACTCCTCCATTATAGCCCCAAATCACCGCTTTTCCATAGACACGCATGGTAAAGCATGCTACTAAAATCAACTCATATCAGGGTACAGAGGCCGTTGATGAAAAAAATAGCCGTGTTTGCCAAGGTTCACGATCCCCGTTGCCAGGATGTTGCCGGAGAGCTCTTCCGCTGGCTGAAGGAGCGCGGTTTCGAGCCGCTGGTGGAGTCCCACCTTGCCCGCCACATGCACTGCCCGGGGGTCAGGGCCGCGGACATCCCCGGACAGGCCGACCTGGTCGTGGTGCTCGGAGGCGACGGCACCCTGATCTCCACGGCGCGGATCCTCGGGGGACGAAACGTCCCCATCCTGGCGGTCAACCTGGGGAGCCTGGGCTTCATCACGGAGATCACGGTCGACGAGCTCTACCCGGCGCTGGAAAAGTGCCTCGCCGGTGATTTCCGGATTTCCCAACGCCAGATGCTGCAGGCCACCCTGGAGCGGGACGGCCGGCAGATGGCTTCCCACCTCGTTCTCAATGACGTGGTCATCAACAAGGGGGCCCTGGCCCGGATCGTCGACCTGAAAACGAGGGTGAACGATTTCGACCTGACGACGTTCAAGGCCGACGGCCTCATCATCAGCACCCCCACCGGCTCCACCGGCTATTCCCTTTCCGCCGGCGGCCCGATCGTAACCCCCTCGATGAACTGCATCGTCATCACCCCCATCTGCCCCCATACCCTTACCAACAGGCCGCTGGTAATCGACGACGCCTCCCGGGTAACGGTGACCGTCAACTCCCTCGACGACGAGGATGTGTATCTCACCCTTGACGGCCAGGTCGGTCTGGAATTAAAGTCAGGAGACGTGATACAGATCTGCCGTTCCGCCCATTGCGCCAACCTGGTCACGTCGGAACGCCGCGATTATTTCGAAATCCTCAGGACCAAGCTGAAGTGGGGGGAAAGGTAGGTACGAGGACCGAGGTACGAGGCTCGAGGAGGTCTTTAAGATTTTCTCGCTCCTCGGTCCTCGCTCATCGAACCTGATGTTATGCTATCCGACCTTACCGTCAAAAATCTTGCCATCATCGACACCCTCCAGGTGAGTTTCGGCGCCGGGCTGAACATCCTCAGCGGTGAGACGGGCGCCGGCAAGTCCATTATCATCGACGCGGTCAACCTCCTCCTCGGTTCCCGCGGGGGGAGCGACCTGATCCGCACCGGTATGGACGAGGCGACCGTGGAGGCCATGTTCGACATCGCCGGACGGGACGACCTGCGCGCGCTCCTTGCGGACAAGGGGATCGACGGTGACGATGAGCTGCTGGTGAAGCGGGTCATCTCCCGGTCGGGGAAGAACAGGGTCTTCATCAACGGCAGCCTGGCGACCATCGGTCTGCTGGCCGAGATTTCCAGCCGTCTCGTCAACATCTACGGCCAGCACGAGTCCCAGACCCTGCTCCGGGTGGACAACCACCTGGAACTGCTGGACGGGTTTGCCGGCCTGCGCGACCTCCGCTCTTCCTTCGGCCAGCTCCACCGCACCCACCGCACCGTGTCCGAGGAGCTGAGACACCTGGAGGAGGGGGAACGGGACGCCCTGAGGCGGCTGGACCTCCTTGCCTATCAGGTCGACGAGATAGGGTCGGCAGCCCTGACCCCCGGGGAAGACGAACAGCTGGAACAGGAGAAGAACCTCCTCAGCCACGGTGAGAAGCTCCTGTCGTGTACCGAGGGGGCCTACGAGACCCTCTACGGCGGGGAGCGTCCCCTCCTCGGCACCCTACGCACCGTGGAAACGGCCGTCACCGAGGCCTGCCGGTACGACGGCTCCCTGCGCCCCCTCCTGGATGCGCTCTCCTCCGCCTACCTGCAGCTGGAGGATACGGCGCTCTCCCTCCGGGACTATGCCGGCCGCATCGAATCCGACCCGGCCAGGATCCAGGCGGTCGATGACCGGCTCGAAGTGATCCGCCGCCTGAAGAAGAAGTACGGCTCGACGATCGGGGAGGTCCTCGCCGCCCATGGGGAGATGGCGAGCGAGCTGCAGCAGCTGCAGAACCGGGAGCATGACCGCGGGGAACTCGAAACGCGGCGCGACGGGCTGGAGCGGGAGCTGCGCTCCCTGGGCGAGGAGCTGAGCGGCAGGCGTCGGGAGGCGGCGGCAAGGCTGCAGGCCGCCCTGGAGCGGGAGCTGCACCAGCTGGCCATGACCCATGCCCGCATCTCGGTCCGGTTCGATACCCTCGACCAGCCGCGGGAGAGCGGGTACGAGCGGGTCGAGTTCCTCTTCTCCCCCAACCCGGGCGAGGAGCCGAAGCCCCTGGCAAAGATCGCCTCGGGGGGCGAGCTGTCGCGCATCATGCTCGCCCTGAAGCAGCTACACCCCGAGAGCGACGTCCCCACCCTGGTCTTCGACGAGGTCGATACGGGTATCGGCGGCGCGACCTCGGCACTGGTGGGGAAAAAGCTGCAGACCGTTGCCGCACGGCAACAGGTCCTCTGCATCACCCATCTCCCCCAGGTGGCTGCCCACGCCGACCACCATTACCGGGTGGAAAAGCTGGTCCAGGGGGAGCGGACGCGCACCGCCATCGTCTGCCTCGACGAGGCCGGCAGGGTCGAGGAGATTGCACGGATGCTCGGCGCCCTGGTCATCACCGACAAGAGCCGCGAGCATGCCAGAGAGTTGATCCAGCACGCAGCCGCGGGCTGACAGGACTTTTGCCGCTACCAGCACGAAAGGGGTACCATGCTCCGTAAAGCCCAGATATCCGATGTCAAGGAGATCCAGAAACTGCTCACCCACTACGCCAGCCGTGGTGACATGCTCTCCCGCTCCCTCTCCGAGCTGTACGAAGCCGTGCGCGACTTCTACATCATCGAGGAGGACGGCAGGCTCCTGGGCGTCTCGGCGCTCCATATCGTCTGGGAAGACCTTGCAGAGGTCCGTTCCGTGGCCGTGTCGGAGGACGCGGGGCGCAAGGGGGTCGGCACCCGGGTGGTCCAGGCGTGCATCGACGAGGCGCGCGAACTGGGGCTCAAGCGCCTTTTCTGTCTCACCTACAAGCCGGACTTCTTTGCCCGCTTCGGCTTCCGTATCGTCGACAAGTCGGAACTCCCCCACAAGGTCTGGGGGGACTGCATCAAGTGCGTCAAGTTCCCCGATTGCGATGAAATCGCCATGATCGTCGACCTCTGAAGGATATCCCATGAATATCGTCAAGATAGCTGATGCCGTCGAAGCCATCCTGTCCGCCAGGTCACCCGACGGCTACGAGATCATGACCGGCCACTCGACCACCCTCTCCATCGAGGCGAAAGAGGGGAAAGTCGACACCTTCAAGTCGGCCGAGCCGGTCGGCGTGAGTGTCCGCCTGCTCAAAAACGGCGGCATGGGTTTTTCTTACTCGTCCAGTTTTGCACCCGGCGACCTAGAGAAGATGGTGGACAACGCCCTGACCGGCGCCCTTTCCCAGTGTGCCGACGAGGCCAATGTCCTCCCTGCTCCGCTCCCCTGCCGGGAGATGCCGGAGCTCTACGACGACGGAGTAGGGGAGGTGGACACCGGCCGGAAGATCGAGCGGGCCCTGGAACTGGAGCGGCTGGCCCTTGCGGCCGACAGCCGCATCAAGCGGGTCCGCAAGGCAACCTACGGGGAGACGCTGTACGCGATCCATATCCGCAACTCCAACGGGGTGTACGGCGAGTACCGGGGCAGCACCGTCTCCAGCAGCCTTGCCGCCCTGGCCGAGGCGGACGGTGATTCCCAGATGGGGTGGGACTTCGAGTTCGGCACCGGTTTCGACTCCGTCGACATCGGGCGCATTGCCCGGCGGGCCGCCACAAAGAGCGTCGCCATGCTCGGGGCACGGAAGATACCCACCATGCGTGCCCCGGTGGTGCTGGACAACCAGGTGGCGGCCGAGTTTCTCGAACTCCTTGCCCCCTCCTTCTCCGCCGAGAACCTTGACAAGGGGAAGTCCCTGCTCAGGGACAGGCTGGGGGTGAAGATGTTCTCCCCCCTGCTGGTCGTGAGGGATGACGGGACACTCCCCGGCGGCATGGCCACGTCCCCTTTCGACGGGGAAGGGGTGCCCCACCGCAACAATCTCCTCGTCGAGGACGGGATTGTCCGCTCCTTCCTGTACGACACGAAGTACGGCGTGAAATTGGGGATGCCGTCGACCGGGAACTCGGCCCGGGGCGGGGTGAAGGGGATACCCCACCTGGGGGTGAGCAACTTTTTCGTCGAGAACGGCCCCACCCCCCCTGAAGGTCTCCTCTCCGGCATCACGAGGGGGATGCTCCTTACCGGGCTGATCGGGATGCACACGGCAAACCCGGTCTCCGGCGATTTCTCCGTCGGTGCGACCGGTTTCCTGATCGAGGACGGTGTCGCGATGATGCCGGTGAAGGGGGTGGCCATTGCCGGCAACGTGCTGGATATTTTCGCAGATGTGGAGATGGTGGGAGACGACCTGAGGTTCTTCAGTCCGATCGGTTCACCGTCCTTACGAATAGCGGCGCTGGACATCAGCGGCGAATAGGGAGTCGTTCATGTACGTTGTGATACTTGCAGGTGGTTCGGGAACCAGGTTCTGGCCGTTGTCGCGGACGAAGACGCCGAAGCAGCTGATGTCCGTCTTCGGCGGCAGGTCGATGCTGCAGCGGACGGTGGAGCGGGTGCTCCCCCTGGCGCCGGAGCGGATCATGGTGGTAACCAACTCCCTTCAGGCCGAGGAGACCGCCCGGCAGCTCGCCGACCTGGGGAGTTTCCCCGTTGACGTCATCGAGGAGCCGGTGGGACGCAATACCGCCCCTGCCATCGCCCTCGCCGCCGCACTCATCGCCAGCCGCGACCCCGGGGCCACCATGCTGGTGCTGCCGGCCGACCATTACATCCGTAACGAGGAGGAGTTCTGCCGTGTGGCCGCTGCCGCCTGCCAGGCAGCCGAGAGCGGGGCGCTGGTGACCCTGGGTATCGAGCCGACGCGGCCCGAGACCGGCTACGGCTACATCGAGGCGGATACCGCTGCGAGCGGCACGGGGGCCTACCCGGTACGCCGTTTCGTGGAGAAACCGGATGCCGCCCGGGCCCTGGAGTTCCTCGCCGCCGGCAATTTCTACTGGAACAGCGGCATGTTCATCTGGCGGGTGGACGCGATCCGCGGGGAGCTGTCCCGGCAGATGCCCGAACTTTCCGCCGCCATCGACACCCTTCAGCTCGGTGCCGGCTGGGACTCCGCCAGCCTCAGGCCCCAGGTGGAACGGATCTACCCGGGGATCACGGGGGAGTCCATCGACTACGGCGTGATGGAGCGGGCGAACAATGTCCTGGTCATCCCCGCCTCCTTCGGCTGGAGCGACGTGGGGAGCTGGAGCGCACTTCCGGAAGTCATCGAGTCCGATAGCGACGGCAATGTCGCCATCGCGGCCCGCGGCCTGATCTCCCTCGGATCGTCCGGCTCCCTCGTGTACGGCAACAACAAGATGGCCGCCCTCGTAGGGGTGAAGGACCTGATCGTCGTGGATACCCCCGACGCCATTCTCGTCTGCCGTCAGGACCGTGCCCAGGATGTGAAGAAAGTTGTGGAAGAGCTGCAACGGAACGGATTGACGGACTACCTGTAGATGACTGCCTGGACCGGTAACATCCTCAAGGTCGACCTGACCGCCGGCACCATCGTCCGCGAGAACCTCCCCGCCGATCTCCTCCACGCCTACCTGGGCGGCAGGGGGCTGGGGGTTCGCCTGATGCGCGACTATTTCCACCTGTCTCCCGACGATCCGGATCTCCCGCTCATCTTCGCCGTCGGTCCCCTCTGCGGCACGTCCGCACCGACGTCTGCCCGGCTGTCGGTCGTCTCCCGTTCGCCCCTCACCGGTACCATCTACGACTGCTCCGCCGGAGGGAGATTCGCCTGGCGGCTGAAGGGTGCCGGTGTGGATCTCCTCTGGATAACCGGCCGGAGCGCCACCCCCGTGTACCTGGCACTCGACGAGGCGGGGGCGGAGCTCCGTCCTGCCGGCTCCCTCTGGGGGACCGGGGTGCCGGAAACCGTCCGGGTGCTGTCGGACAGGGGGAGCGTGGCCGCGATCGGCCCGGCCGGCGAGAACGGCGTCCTCTTCGCCAGTATCATGATGGGGGAGGGGAACGCGGTCGGTCGCGGCGGCCTGGGTGCCATCATGGGGGGGAAACGGCTCAAGGCGATCGTCGTCAACGGCGAACGGAAGGTCCACGTCGCCGACCCGGCCGGTTTCGAACGGGCACGGGCGGATGTGCTCCGGCTCTACAAGGCATCGCCGGTCATCTACGGCGAACTGGGGATCGCCGAATACGGAACTCCCGCCCTGGTCGACCTGATGCGCCAGCGGCGGATGGCGCCGACGGAAAACTTCCGCAGCACGGTCTTCGCCCTTTCGGGCAACTACGCGGGGAGCGCGATCCGCAGGGAGTACGGGGCACGCAAGGACGGCTGTTACGGCTGTCCGATCCAGTGCAAGAAGAGCACCCCGCAGGGTGAGCACCTCCCCGAGTATGAGACCGTTTCCCATTTCGGCGCCCTGAACGGCATCGCCTCCCTCCACTCCATCGTCAAGGCCAATACCCTCTGCAACCATCTCGGCATGGACACCATCTCCGCGGCGGCCACCATCGCCGCCTGGGGTGAGGCCCGGGGGCGCTTCCCCGACGAGGAGGAGATCCACCGGCTGCTCCGGGACATCGCCTGCCGCCAGGGGGACGGGGAGCTGCTCTCCCTCGGCTCGAAGCGGGCCATGGCAGCACTCGGCCGGGACGGCCTCTCCATGTCGGTGAAGGGTCTCGAACTGCCGGCCTACGACCCCCGGGGCGCCTACGGCATGGCGCTGGCCTACTGCACCAGCTGCCGGGGAGGGTGCCACCTGCGCGCCTACCCCATCTCCCACGAGATACTCCGCAAGCCGGTGGCTACCGACCGCTTCTCCTTCGACGGCAAGGCGCGCATCATCGCCATTGCGGAGGATACGAACGCGGCAGTGGATTCGCTGGTCGCCTGCAAGTTCTCCTTTTTCGGCGCTACCCTTGAGGAGTACGCCGACCTCTTGACCGCCGCGTGCGGGGTCGAGTATACCCCCCATGCCCTCAGGGAGATCGGCAGGAACATCTGCCTGACCGAGCGGTTCTACAACTGGCGCAACGGGTTCACCGCCACGGACGACGACCTGCCGCTACGCTTCTTCTCCGAACCGGGCAGCAGCGGGGAGGGGGTCGACATCCCCCCCATCGACCGGGAGCGCTTCCTCCTCGAGCGGGGGAAATACTACCGTATCCGCGGACTTGCCCCTGACGGCGGTTTCACGAACGCCCATTTTCTCGACTCGCTTGCCTGAGTACCGGATGGATCAACCCGTACCCACACATACCCTGCTGCGGCAGCGCAAATCAATCGACATCTTCGTGCTCATGGTGGTGATCTCCCTGCTCCTCCATGGCGCCCTGTCGGTATTCGTCCTCATCCCCGCCCGCTCCATGGTGCTGGGACGTCAGCCGCTCTACGTCGATCTCCCGTCCCTGCCGTCTGCCCCGGCTCCTGCCGCCGCGCCTGAACCGGCGGAGCATGATGAAACTCCTGCGCCTGAACCTGCCCCTCCGGAGCACCGGGAGACCCCCCCGTCACAGGCGGAATCGCTGCAGCACGCGGTGTCGGAAACCCTCAAGTCGGCCGTCGTCACCCCCGGGGCAGTGCACCAGAGCTCCATCGGCCTGGGGATCACCTCCGGATATTTCGGCAGCTTTGCCGAGGGCGAAACGCTGAAGGAGGAGATCCGCGAGTACTATTTCACCCTCATGCGCAGGATCAACGAGGTCTGGTGGACCCACGCCGCTGCCAACCCCGCCCTGAGGGGCGCATCGTTCATCCTCGTGATCAGCCGCGACGGGAAGGTCGTTTCCTGCGACCTGATGGAGAGTTCCGGCACCCCCCGCAGCGACCAGCTGCTCCAGGAGACCGTCAAGCTGGCCGAACCTCTGCCGCCGCTGCCGGCAAGCTATCCGAACCAGCTCTTCAACGCTCCCATACGGTTCGTCCCCCCCCTGAATCTCATGCTTCCCGCGTTCCTGCGCAAGCCGGTTTCTCCCCACTGACGACCGGTATCCTCTTGCACTGGCAATTTTTTTCTGTTTCGTGGTAAACTTGTTCAAAATTTCTTCATTACAAGGGAGCTCTTCATGTACAGGCTGAAGGTGGTGACGTCATTTGCCGCGGCGCACAATCTCAACAATTACCAGGGCGAGTGTGAAAATCTGCATGGGCACAACTGGCGGGTGGAGGTGGTCGTCAAGGCCAGGGAGCTCGACAAGGCGGGCCTCTGCATCGATTTCAAGATCCTCAAGGCAGAGACCAAGGAGCTGCTCGCCACCCTGGATCACAAGTATCTCAACGAGCTCGCGCAGTTCAGGGGCCTTTCCCCGTCATCGGAGAACATCTCCCGGTTCATCTTCGCCGAACTGGGCAAGAAGCTGAACGACGGCAACGTCACGGTCGAGATGATCACCGTGTGGGAATCCGATTTCGCCTGTGCCAGCTACTATGAAGAGTAGGTGCGCCAACCTTGCCGAGGTCTTCTCCTCCATCCAGGGGGAGGGGGTCCATATCGGTCGCCGCCAGGTATTTGTCCGCTTCATCGGCTGCAACCTCGCCTGCGAGTACTGCGACACCCACCTGCTCGACGCCGCACAACCGTGCCGACTGGAATCCACCCCGGGCAGGGGCGATTTCCACCACCTTGCCAACCCGGTCCCCCTGCACCACCTGACCGACCTGCTCGTGCGCTGGCAGGGCGGCTGGCCCGGGGTCCATCACTCCATCTCCCTCACCGGGGGCGAACCGCTGCTCCAGGTCCCCCTGCTGCAGGAATGGATCGCCGCGCTCAGGGAGTTCCTGCCGGTGCACCTGGAAACCAACGGCGTGCTCGCCACGGCCCTGGCCACCGTCGTCCGGGACATCGACTTCGTCAGCATGGACATAAAGCTCCCCTCGACGACCGGCGAGGAGACCCTGTGGGATCACCATGCCGAGTTCCTGTCCGTTGCAGCTGGCACCGACCTGTCGGTCAAGGTCGTGGTCAACGCCTCCACCCGGCACTGGGAGGTCGTCCGCGCCGCCGAGCTGACTGCAGCAGTCTCCCCCTCCATCCCGTTCATCATCCAGCCGGAGACCGCCGAAGACCTCTCCGTCAGGATAGGTGCGACCGGCCTGATCGAGCTGCAGGAGCTCGCAGCCGGTATCCTCCGTGATGTCAGGATCATTCCCCAGACCCACCGCTTTATAGGCTTGCTGTAGCCGCTCGCCCGTCATGCAGTATCCGCCCCTGCACCCCCCCGGCTGCAGGGGTGGATGTGTGGCTGCGGCGCCATAATTGACTTTACAATTTCACTACTCTCAGGCATATTTCTACGCTTGAACATACTATCACAAACGACCGCGCAGGCTGCGCCGGCCGTCCCCACACGAGCCCATGTCCATTAAGAATATCCGCAATTTTTCCATCATCGCCCATATCGATCACGGCAAATCGACCCTTGCCGACCGCCTCCTCGAGTTTACCGGCGCCCTTTCCGCGCGGGAGAAGCAGGATCAGTTCCTCGACAAGATGGACCTGGAGCGTGAGCGGGGGATTACCATCAAGGCCCAGACAGTGCGCCTCAATTACACCGCGAACAATGGCAACGACTACGTCCTGAACCTGATCGACACCCCGGGTCACGTGGACTTCACCTACGAGGTCTCCCGCTCCCTTGCCGCCTGCGAGGGGGGGCTGCTGGTGGTCGATGCATCCCAGGGGGTGGAGGCTCAGACCCTGGCCAATGTCTACCTGGCACTGGACAACAACCTGGAAGTGTTCCCCGTGCTCAACAAGATCGATCTCCCTGCCGCGGAGCCGCAGCGGGTGATCCAGGAGATCGAGGACATCATCGGCATCGATGCCCACGACGCGGTACTTGCCAGCGCCAAGGAGGGGATCGGCACCAAGGAGATCCTCGAGGAGATCGTCAAGAAGATCCCGCCACCGAAGGGGAATCCCGACGCCCCGCTCAAGGCGCTGCTGTTCGATTCCTGGTACGACCAGTACCAGGGGGTCATCATCCTGGTCCGCCTCATCGACGGCACGCTCAGGAAAGGGGACAAGATCCTCCTCATGGCCACCAACCGGACCTACGAGGCCCTCAAGGTCGGTGTCTTCGCCCCGGTGATGCGGGAGGTGCCGTCACTCTCCGCCGGCGAGGTCGGGTTCGTCATCGCCGGCATCAAGGAGGTGGCCGATGCCAAGGTCGGCGACACGGTGACCCACGCCCTGACCCACAGCACCAAACCCTGCGGCGAGGCCCTGGCCGGTTTCAAGGAAGTGAAGCCGATGGTCTTCTCCGGCCTCTACCCCATCGACACCTCCCAGTACGAACAGCTCAGGGACGCCCTGGCAAAGCTGAAGCTGAACGACTCCTCCTTCACCTACGAGCCGGAGACCTCCATCGCCCTCGGTTTCGGCTTCCGCTGCGGCTTCCTCGGACTGCTCCACATGGAGATCATCCAGGAGCGCCTGGAGCGGGAGTTCAACCTGGACCTGATCACTACCGCGCCGACCGTCGTCTACCGCATCCACCGCACCGACGGCACGATGATCGAGATCGAGAGTGCCGCCCGGATGCCGGAACCCCAGCACATCGACTTTATCGAGGAGCCGTTCATCCTCGCCCACATCCATGTCCCCAACGAGTACGTCGGCGCCGTGCTTGCCCTCTGCGAGGAGAAGCGGGGAGTACAGCGGGAGATCAAGTACCTGACCCCGACCCGGGTGATGATCATCTACGAACTCCCCCTCAACGAGATCGTCCTCGACTTCTACGACCGCCTCAAGTCCATCTCCAAGGGGTATGCCTCCCTGGACTACGAGCACCTGGACTACCGGGCCAGCGAACTGATCAGGATGAACATCCTGATCAACGGCGAAACCGTCGACGCGCTCTCCCTCATCATCCACCGGGACAAGGCCTATTTCCGCGGCCGGGAACTGGTCTCCAAGATGAAGGAGCTGATCCCGCGGCAGATGTTCGAGGTCGCCATCCAGGCCGCCATCGGCAACAAGGTCATTGCCCGCGAGACGGTGAAGGCCCTCCGCAAGGACGTCCTCGCCAAGTGCTACGGCGGCGACATCACCCGGAAACGCAAGCTCCTCGAAAAGCAGAAAGAGGGGAAGAAACGGATGAAGAACGTCGGCAACGTCGAACTCCCCCAGGAGGCATTCCTGGCCATACTCAAGGTTGAAGACTGACCGTATCCCACTACCCAGAGGATTTCATGGAAGACATCAAACCTGCTGCTGATACGACCTCCCAGGCTCCGGTGACCAAGAAGCACATCGTCAGGGAGTATGCCGAGTCCATCATCGTTGCCGTCGTCCTCGCCCTGATCATCAGGACGTTCATCGTCCAGGCATTCAAGATCCCGTCGGGTTCCATGGAGGATACCCTGCTCATCGGCGACCATCTCCTCGTCTGCAAGTTCCTGTATGGCACCAAGATCCCGTTCACCGACAGCAAGATCCTCAAGATCCGCGATCCCAAACGAGGCGATGTCATCGTTTTCGAGTACCCCGAGGACCCGAGCAAGGACTTCATCAAGCGGGTGGTGGGACTACCCGGCGATGTGGTGGAGGGGAGGGACAAGAAGGTCTTCGTCAACGGCAAGCCGTTCGAGAACCCCCACGAGATCCACAAGGAGAAGGAGATCATCCCCAAGGCCCAGAACCCCCGCGATACCTTCGGCCCCGTGACCGTGCCGCCGGACTCCTATTTCGTCATGGGGGACAACCGTGACCGCTCCTATGACAGTCGTTTCTGGGGGTTCGTGAGGAGCTCCAAGATCAAGGGGCTGGCGTTCATCAAGTACTGGTCATGGGACAATGAAAAATTCCGGGTCCGCTTCAGGAACATCGGCAGGCTGATCGACTGATGGGACGCCGACTTCTCTGCATCGCAGCATTCTCGCTGCTGTTCCCCTTGCCGGCATTGGCGGAAACGGTCCCGCCTCCCCAGCCGGTAGCACCGGTGGCGCTCCCGGTCGAGGCAGCGCAGCCGGCTGTCGTCGTCACGCAACCGGTCGACGCGGCGCGACCGCAAACCGTGTCCGGTGTGCTTACCCTCGAAGATATCAATGCCAAGCGTCTGCAGCGTCTCCAGGACGTTGCCAGGGACCTGAAGGGGGAGAGGGCCTCCATGGCCGACTTCGACAGCTACCTGAGCTGGATGGGTGGCGCCCTGGCAGGGTATGGAAAATACGTCGAGGCCGGTTCATTCGCCGCCGGATTCGCCAGGTACCTCCCCGTCCCCTATGCGGGGCAGGCTGGCCAGTTGACGAAGTTCATCTCCCATTTCGCCCTTTCCCTCAGTGCCACCTCTGCAGCGGTGAAGAGTTACATGAACTCGTCCCAGTACTTCATCAGCGGCGTCGAGGCCCTGGGTACCAACCCGGAAGGAAAGGGACAGGAACTGGCGATGCTCACGTTCTACGCCGACCAGCAGCTCTCCCGGGACATGATCGAACTCCAGGGGCGCCTTGCATCGACGTCCGATCTTTCGAACTCGGCTCTCTCCTTTCTCCTGGGACTGCAGCAGTACCTCGGCAGCACCGACGAGTACTGGCAGAAGACAAAGTCACTCATCGGCAGGAAAGAGGCGGACAAGGCCGAAAAAGGTGCCCTGGCGGGGAGCATCGAGGGGCTGCGCACGAGGGCCGCGGCTTTCAACGGTAGACTCAAGAAGTATGAAGCAACGGTGAGCGGCACCATGCCGCGCATTGCCTCCCTCGTCGCCTACGACGAGCTGCGCCAGGACATCGAGGCAAAAAGGGCGGCAGCCGTCCCTTCCGGTCAGGTACAAACAAACTAGTCATACATATATTCGTGAATGGAGGTAGTTGTCATGGTCGATGAAATCAAGGATGGTGCCGAGGAGACCACTGAAGAGAGCTTTGCCGAACTGTTTGCCGCGAGCCAGGCGAAATCCGGCCGTCTGCAGCCGGGTCAACAGATTCAGGCGAAGGTGCTCCATGTTTCCGGGGAGTGGGTTTTCCTCGATATCGGCCAGAAAGGGGAGGGGGTCCTCGACCGCCGCGAAGTTTCCGACGCGGACGGCAACCTGGTCGTCACCCCCGGTGACAGCATTACCGCCTGGTTTACGGGCAGCAGCAAGGGGGAGCTCCGCTTCACCACCAAGATCGGCGGCACAGGAGCAGCCGACCGCTCCATGCTGGAGGAGGCCTGGAAAGCTGGTATCCCGGTCGAAGGGACCGTCGAGAAAGAGGTGAAGGGCGGTTTCGAGGTACGTATCGGATCCAGCAGGGCCTTCGCTCCCTTCTCCCAGATGTCGCTGCGCCGTGTCGCGGACACCGCTGCGTTCGTGGGGCAGAAGCTCAAGTTCATCATCATCGAGTATGCGGAGGGGGGGCGCAATCTCATCGTATCCCACCGTGCCATCCTCGAACAGGAAGCCGCCAGGGAGATGGACCAGCTGAAGGAGTCGCTCACCGTCGGCATGACCGTCACCGGAACGGTAACGTCCCTCCAGAAGTTCGGCGCCTTTGTCCGTGTCGGCGCCATCGAAGGTCTCCTCCCCATCTCGGAAATCGGCTGGACGAAGATCCGCGACGTGGCCGACGTGCTGTCGGTGGGCCAGGAGGTCACCGTCACCATCAAGAGCCTTGACTGGGAGCAGAACAAGTTCTCCTTCAGTCTCAAGGATACCCTGGCAGACCCGTGGGAGAGCGCGGTGGAGAAGTTTTCCATCGGCTCCTGCCATACCGGCACCGTTTCACGGCTTGCCCAGTTCGGGGCCTTCGTGACCATCGGCGAGGGTGTCGACGGTCTGCTCCACATCTCCAAGATCGGCAAGGGGAAGCGGATCAATCACCCGCGGGAAGTCCTCAGCGAGGGGGAAACCGTCGAGGTGCTGATCGAGGGGATCGACCGCGACAGCAAACGTATCTCCCTGGCCCTGGCCGACGTGGTGCGTGCCGAGGCTGAAGCCGAGGAGGACATGGCGACATTCCGCAAGCAGGCGTCCCAGGCACCGGCTACCATGGGTACCCTCGGCGACCTGCTCAAGTCAAAGCTGAAAAAATAGTCCAGTCATGGCCGCGGCGCGCCGGTGGCGCCGCGCCGAGGGGTGAACGTGCTCAAGGCGGTTGTTTTCGATTTCGACGGCATTATCGTGGACAGTGAACCGATGCACTACCGCGCCTTCCAGAAGGTGCTGGAACCGCTCGGTGCCGGTTACACCTGGCAGGAGTACATCGACAGGTACATGGGGTTTGATGACCGGGATGCCTTCAGGGAGGCGTTCCGGGTTCACGGCCTGCAGCTCCGCGAGGGTCAGCTGCAGGAGCTGATAGATGTCAAGGCTGCCTGTTTCCAGGAGGTCATTGCCGCCGGGGTGCAACCCTACCCGGGGGTCGTCGAACTTATCCGGTCCCTTTCCGGGACCGTCCCCCTGGCGATCTGCAGCGGCGCCCTCCGCTCGGATATCGAGCCGGTGCTCGACCAGCTTTCCCTGACGGGCGCCTTCGACCGGATGGTGACCGCGGATGAGGTCCAGGTGAGCAAGCCTGACCCGGCAAGCTACCTGCTCGCGGTCAGTCAGCTGCAGGAGGCCTTCCCCGGCGTGGGGATCACCTCCGCCTCTTCCCTCGCGATCGAGGATACCCCGGCGGGGATCGTCTCCGCGGTGAACGCCGGCCTCAAAGTGCTTGCCGTGACCAACAGTTACCCCGCCTCCGAACTGGGCATGGCCGTCAAGTCCGTCGATTCGCTCGCCGGCATATCGGTGGAGGACCTGCGCCGTCTCGTCGCATGAGTCACTTTCCCGTCGATACCATCATCCCCCGCTTACTGCACACCCTGCAGGAGCGGACGGCCGCGATTGTTCACGCTCCCCCCGGTTCCGGCAAGACAACCCGTATCCCCCTCGCTCTCCTCAAATCCGACTGGATCCATAACAACAACATAGTCATGCTGGAACCGCGCCGTCTGGCCGTCGTCAACGCGGCCCGCTGGATGTCCGCGTCCCTCGGGGAAGAGGTGGGGGGGACCGTCGGTTACGCGATCCGATTCGACCGGCAGGCATCTGCCGCTACCAGGCTCGAAATAGTCACCGAGGGGCTGCTCACCCGTCGTCTCCAGTCCGACCCGCTTCTGGAAGGGGTCGGCATCGTCATCTTCGACGAATTCCACGAGCGGAGCCTGCACAGCGACACGGCACTGGCACTCTGCCTGGACATGCAAAAAGGGCTGCGGCCGGACCTGCGTATTCTCCTGATGTCGGCAACGCTCGATGTCGCCGGGATCCGGTCGCTGCTGCCGGAGGCGGAGGTGATTTCCTGCGGGGGGACCCTCTACCCCGTGGAGACCCGGTATCTGGGAGGAGGGGAGAAGAGGCCCGTCGACGCTGCCGTTGTCGCAACCGTCAGGGCCCTGCGGGAGACGGAGGGGGATATCCTGCTGTTCCTGCCCGGTTCCGGCGAGATCCGCCGCTGCTGCGCGCAACTGGAGGAACAGCTCGCCGGGAGCGGGGTCATTGTCGCCCCCCTGTACGGCGATCTCCCCTTTGCCGAGCAGGAGGCTGCCATCATGCCGGCGGAGCGGCGAAAGGTCGTGCTCGCGACCACGATCGCCGAGACCAGCCTGACGATCGAGGGGGTCAGGGTCGTGATCGATACCGGCCTGACCCGCAGGTCCAGGTTCGATCCCGCGACCGGGTTGAACCGCCTCGTTACCGAGCGGGTCTCCGCCGCCGCCGCTGCCCAGCGGTGCGGCCGTGCCGGCAGGGTCGCACCGGGCGTCTGCTATCGCCTCTGGAGCGAGCACGAGCAGGCCGCGCTCATTCCCCACGACCCGGCGGAAATCCTTATCGCCGACCTGAGCGAGCTTGCCCTCAACCTCGCCCTCTGGGGGGTGAATGACCCGGCCGAACTCTCCTGGGTAGATCCCCCACCGCCGGCAGCCCTGGCCGAGGCCCGTCGCCTGCTGAAGATGCTGGGGGCGCTGGATGACAGGATGCGGATCACCCCCCTGGGGAGGAAGATGTCCGGGATCCCTCTCCACCCCCGGCTCTCCAGGCTCCTGTTGGCAGGCCTGGAGCGGGGCGAGGGTGATCTTGCCTGCGACCTCGCCGCCATCATCTCCGAGCGGGACTTCATCCGGGGCGGACCGGAATGCCGGGCAACCACACCCTGCGATCTTGAGGACCGGCTCGAACTGCTGCAGCAGTGGCGCAGCGGTGCGCGACACGATCTCTCTGCCGCCGGCGTCGATCGTGGGGCGCTGAGGACCGTCGAACGCCTCGCAGCCCAGCTCCGCCGCATCGCCGGCCTCAAGTGCCCGCCGCGGGGGTACTCCCCGGCGGATGCCGTGCTCCTGGCTGCGGTCGCCTTTCCCGACAGGATCGCCATGCAGCGGGAGCCCGGCTCCAGGCGTTACCTCCTCTCCAGCGGACGGGGTGCCCAGCTCGGCCCGCGCAGCGGGGTCGGCGACAGCAGGTTCCTCGTTGCCGTCCGGATGGATGGCGGCAGCGGTGCCGAGGGGACCATTTTCACCGCATCGTCTTTACAGGAGCACCGGGTACGGGAACTGTTCAGGGACGTCATCACGTCCGGCCGATTCGTGAGCTGGGACGAGGCCAACGGCAGGGTCACGGCCAGGGACGAGCATCGCCTCGGTGCCCTTGTGCTGGACAGTCGCACCGTAAGACCGGAACGCCGGGACATTGTCGCTGCAGTCCTGGAGCAGGTCAGGCTGCGGGGGAGCCTGGACCTGTTCGCGGTCACGCCGCTCTGCCGCCAGTACCGGGCACGGGTCCAGCTGCTGCACGAACGGTGCGGGGAAGAGGGGTGGCCCGATCTCTCCGACGCAGCTCTGCTGGCAACGGCAGAGGAGTGGCTCGCACCACTGCTCATGACTGCCGAAAGGCCGGAGAGACTGAGCGGCATCGACCTGCACGCCGCCCTCAAGGGGATGCTCGGCTGGAAACGGAACGCCGCCCTGGACGATCTCGCGCCGACCCACCTCGTTGTCCCCTCCGGTTCGAGGATCGCTCTCGACTATATCCCCGAGGAGGGTCCCGTCATGGCCGTCAAGCTTCAGGAACTGTTCGGCCTGGCGGATACGCCGACCGTGGCCAGGGGGAGGGTGCCCGTGCTGCTTCACCTCCTCTCACCGGCGGGAAGGCCGATGCAGGTGACCCGTGATCTTCGCAGCTTCTGGGACAACGTCTACCCCGAGGTCAGGAAGGAGCTGAAGGGGCGTTATCCCAAGCACCCCTGGCCCGACGACCCCTGGAGCGCGGTCCCGACCAGGCTGACGACAAAGAGGCTTCATGGTGGACGCTGAACAATGCTCTTGCAACCTCCGAATCGTGCACGCTAGTATTACCGTTACACAGTACACCCAGGAAGGAGAAGTATGCACGTCTCACTCATTCGTCGCCTGTGGGTGACGTTTTCCGCCTATGTCATCGGCAGTTATGCGTCGGGGGTGAACCGTTTCCGGGTCGCCGGTGCCGAGAACATCCCCGCCAGCGGCGGGGTGCTGCTGGCGTCCAATCACATTTCCGCCTACGAGACCATCTTCCTCCCGTGGGCGGTCATCCGGCGCTTCCCCCTCCAGATGCTCTGGGCCCCGGCCAAGGAAGAGCTCTTCCGCCACCCGTTCACCCGGTTCCTCTACAGTTCGTGGGGGGCTTTCCCGGTCAACCGTGGCCGGGACGTGCGGGCCGGCAAAAGGATCAACGAGCTGCTGCAGACGGAGAAAGTGATGCTCTTCCCCGAGGGGACGCGCCACCGGGACGGGGTGTTGGGAAAGGGTAACCGGGGAGTGGGGAAGATCATCTACGACACCCGTCCGGTCGTCATCCCGACGGCGCTCATCGGGCTCAACCACTGGAAATTCCCCGACGTCAACCGTGAAGGGATGGTCGTTTTCGGCGTCCCGGTGGATTTCAGCGACCTGTTCCAGTTGGAGGACAGCAAGACGACCCACCAGCTCATTGTCGACCGGATCATGGAGAAGATCGCCGATCTTCTCCGCTCGAGGGGGGCGTATGTCAACCCGGATTGAGATCTTCTGCGACGGTGCCTGCAGCGGTAACCCGGGACCGGGCGGGTACGGAGCCATCCTCCGCTACGGTAAGACGGTGAAGGAGCTTTCCGGAGGGGAACGGGAGACCACCAACAACCGGATGGAACTGACCGCGGCCATTACCGCCCTGGAGGCGTTGACGCGCCCCTGCAGCGTCGTGCTGACCACCGATTCCCAGTACCTCGTCAAGGGGATGAAGGAGTGGCTCGCCGGCTGGATCAGGAAAGGATGGATCAACAGCAGGAAGGAGCCGGTGCTGAACCGGGACCTGTGGGAGCGGCTCGATGCCCTGTCAAAGGTGCACACTATCGAGTGGTGCTGGGTGAAGGGGCATGATGGCCATGTCGAGAACGAGCGGTGCGACGAGCTCGCCCGCATGGCGATCAGGCAGGTGGTGGGCTAGTCATGGATTTCTTCATTTCCGACGTATCGGAACAGCAGGTCAGGCAGGAGAAGGAGAAGGCGCGGGAGATGAGGCGGAGCCGCTGGTGGAGCGAGCGGGTCGGCCGGGGGATCTGTCACTACTGCGGCAGAAAATTCCCCCCGGCGGAGCTTACCATGGACCATGTCGTTCCCATTGTCCGGGGTGGGAAAAGTACGAAAGGGAATCTCGTGCCGGCGTGCAAGGAGTGCAACAACAGGAAAAAATACCTGCTCCCCGTCGAATGGGAGGAATATCTCAACACCATGGGGGGGGAGAGGGAATGAGCGGGCCCGGTTGCAGGTACAAGGCGGTCATTTATGACTGTGACGGAGTTATGTTCGATTCCATGGGGGCCAACTTCGCCTTTTACCGGTCGGTCATGGGGTACATGAACCTCTCCCTGGACTGGAACGACCCGGAGGTCATCCGGATCATCCACACCTATGCGAACCGGGAGGTCATGCACCACTTCTTCTCCGACCCGGCAGAGCGGGAACGAGCGATCCACTTCGCGGGCACCATCGATTACCGGTCGCTGATACCGCTGATGCAGATGGAAGACGGTTTCCGGGACACCCTGGACGAACTCCGGGGGAGGGTCAGCCTGGCCATCTGCACCAACCGTTCGACATCTATTGATACGGTACTGGAGGACTTCGGACTCGCGGAATACTTCAGCTTTGTCATGACAGCTGCCAAGTCGTCCCTCCCCAAGCCCCACCCGGAACCGCTCCTCAGGATACTGGATCATTTCGGGTTCCGGGCCGACGAGGCCCTGTTTGTCGGCGATTCCGCGGTCGATGCCCAGGCGGCAGCCGCCGCGCAGGTCCCTTTTGTCGCCTACAAGGCGGACCTCCCCGGCATGGCGCGGATCGACCGGCACGAGGAGTTGCTGTCACTGATCCGGTGAGACTAGAGGCTTTCCAGGCGGGAGGCAGCGTCGCTGAATCCGGGGCACATGGCGACGATTTCCTTGAAGAGGTCCCGGGCGGCTTCCGTCTCTCCCGAGATCTCGTGGCAGACAGCCAGTTCGTACTTGATGCTGAGCAGTTCGTTCTCGCTGATGGAAGGCTCTTCCGTCAGGAAGGAGAGAATCGCCTCTGCCCGTGCCAGGTCGCCGTTGTCACGATGGCATTGGCTCTGGAGAAGCAGGCAGTCGATCTTCCGTGCGGGTGAGTTGGAGGCAACGATGAATTCGTTGATCGCCTCCTCGTACAGTCCCATCTCCTTGTAGGCGAGCCCCAGGCTGTAGTGGGACTCCGCATCCTCCCGGTCGAGATCGCTTGTCTTGAACATTTCCGCCGCGTCGGCTGCAAAGAGCTCTTCCCCGTTGTCCCGCCGGGGGAGGTCGAAATCCAGCTCTTCGGCAAACAGTGCGATCTCTCCCGCCAGGTCAAAGGTGTCGGCCGGTATTCCGGGCGGCTGAAGGGCCCAGTCCCCGGCTGCCGGCGTCTCCTCCGTCACAGGCTCCGGCGCGATCCCGGGCACGAGTTCGGCTTCAATCTCTTCCTCAGGTTCGGTCTCAAGCTCCAACTCGGTTTCAAGCTCCAACTCGGTTTCAAGCTCCAGTTCGGTTTCAAGCTCCAGCTCCGGCACTGTCTCGAGCTCAAGGTCCGGCACTGTCTCGAGCTCAAGGTCCGGCTCTATCTCAAGTTCCGCCCCGAACCAAGGGGTCTGCCCGGTCTCTATTTCCAGTTCCGCTACGGCTTCAAGCTCGACCTCGGGCTCGACTTCCAGTTCCGGCACAACCTCGAGCTCCAGTTCGAGCTCTTCCATCCCGATCTCGTCTGGTGATGCACCCGTACCGAGTTCCGGCGGTCCGGCTTCGACGTCCAGGTCCGGCATGGCACGGTCTTCGAGCGCCCCCAGGTCGATCTCCTCCTCCCAATCATGTTCCGCCGCTGAAGGCTCTTCGCCGATTTCCTCCAGTTCTTCGAGAAGTTCGAGGGACTCTTCCAGTTCAGGGAGCTCGACGGGCGAGGGGGCCGGCGTTTCTGCCGGGAGCTGAACCTTCTGTTCCACGCCGGCAGGAGGGGCGTGGGGTGGCTCCGGGGGAGGTGCGGGTGGCTGTGTCTGCGTTTCCGGTTCGACCGCTGCTGTTACGGGAGTCGATTCAGGTGGGGAGATGATACTGGCCGCCTGACCGGGGAAGAGAGAGGTCAGGCGGCTGGCAACGTGGTTGAAGCCGTTTTCGTCGCCGTTATCACGAAGATCGCCGGCAAGTGTGGAGAACCCTTCGAGGGCTTTGCCCTCCTCCCCGATGGTAAAATATTTTTCCGCAATCCGCAGCCTGATGGCGGAGTTCTTGGGGTCGATCGCCAGCAGGCTTTCCAGCACGCCCAGTGCCTTGCGATTTTCACCGGTTGACTCGTAAATACGCAGGGCGGCGTTATATTCGGCTATGGCGTTGCCGATCAACCCCTGTTTTTCGTTGAGGGACGCCAGGGTAAGGGATACTTCCGGGTTGGCCGGTTCCAGTTTCTGGATCTGCTTGTAGACCGCGATCGCCTTGAGATAGTACACCGCATCTATGTACTGCTTTGCCAGGGAGGTGTACTCCTTGACAGCTTCTTCGTTCCGGTTGGCCTTGGTGAGAAGTTCGGCGAGCTTCTGCCTGTGGCGGATATCGCCTGGGTCGAGGGAGATGATCTCTTCATACTCCTTGATGGCGCGACCCAGCTGTCCTTTCTGGATGTTCTTCTGGGCGCTCTCAAGGAGTTTTTTCTTCGTACTCAACGTTTCACCATTGTGACGGGATTATTGAAATATACAGATTAGTTAAAGTTATACGCAAGGTCAAGCGATTATCAGGTCTTTCTCTTGGCCGTTCCTAAAGCCTGATGACAGCATTCCCCTGTAGCATGCTTTCGGCGATGGCCAGCATATTGGTGACCGATCCGACGGCCAGTTCATTCCTTACGGAAAAGAAATCCAGGCAGACGCCGCAGGACATGATTTCAACGCCGGCATCTGCCAGCTTCACCAGTGCTTCCAACGTTTCCGCCCCGTTGACGGTCAGGAGTACGCCGCTGTTCAGAAAGAACATCTTCTCCGGCGGTTCGGCCACTTCCAGCAACGAGATGAGGAAATTCTTCATCAGCAGCTTCCCCAGGTCATCCGGCCCATTGCCGAGCCTGTCGCTCGCCACCAGGACAACGGCACTCCCTGAGGCAGGTGAGCGGGGAACAGCTGGCATCTGAACAGCGCCGGCGGCAATGGTCAGGGCGTATCCATCGGCAAGTTGCTCCTCTTCCACCCGGTACCCGCGGCTGGTTGCAAAGCGGGTCACATTTTCCCGTGGTGCGCCGGCATCGAGGATGATCCTGACTCGTTCACCGCCGGCCCCTTCGATGGCCTTTTTGGCCCTTATGACCGGTCCGGGGCAGGGGATGTTACGGCAATCGATCTCGTGCATCTCGCTCTCCTTGCGAAATCAATATTCACTTCGAAAATATGGAGGTTAACGGTGCTCAAGTCAAACATTTTTGCGCCATTCCGGCCGCAAATAAATTGACATGGACTAATCCTCCAACTAAACTGCTGCAGATGAATTTCTGTCCCATATCTGATGTGCAGTAACGACCGTATGAGGGGGATGACCCGCAATGGCAGCTTCCAGAGTAAAGACCCAAAGAAAAACCCGCTATGCCCTGTTGGGAGTGATTCTCGGCATAGGCGCTCCAGTCACCTGGATGCTGATAAAACTCGTTTTTTTCCCCGAAGCCAACACGACCCTGTGGGGGCAGGCGTACCATGAGCTGATGGGATCAGCGCTGAATATCACCCTCTTCCTCTTCATGGGGCTGGGGACATCGCTGGTCATGGGGGGGCTCGGTTTTTTCATCGGCAAGTCCGGAGACGAGCTCAATGACAGGGCCATCGAGCTCGATGCCCTCCATGGCGAGGTCAATGAGCAGAAGGAACTGTTCGAGAACAGGTACAAGATCCTGGACAACAACATCAAGAACTTCCACCTGATCAGCAGCCGTATCCAGAAGTCCATGGACCTGTCCGAAGTCCTCGCTCTCTGCGCCGAGGGCCTTCACGACATCCTCGGTTACGAGCGGGTGAACATCCTCCTCTGTGATGACGCAAGGGAGCATCTCCGCTTCGTCATATCAACCGCAACGGATGACGATTCCCGCAATCTGACCATCCCCCTGGATGAGCGGAGCGGTATCATCTACAAATGCTTTGCCGAGAAGAAACTCTATATCGTCGATGATATCTCGAAATACCCCGAGGAGTTCCACCTCAAACCCCCCTTCGATGCCATCAAGGCCCTTCGCTCCAACAATTTCGTCATCTGCCCGCTGGTTGTCAAGGGGGAGGCCATCGGTGTGTTCGGCATCGATAACAAATACAGCAAGCGCCGCCTCAACGACACCGACGTGGATACGGTAAAACTCTTTGTCGACCAGGCCGCCTCTTCAGTTACCCGCATCAGCCTGCTGCGCGCCATCGACACCCTGACCAAGGAGCTGGAACGGTCGTTTTCCGAGATACTGCAGCGCCGCGAATCCTACTCGTCCAACCTCATAACCCTCGAAGGGGCGGTTTCCTCCATGTCCTGCAACACCAAGGATATCGCCTCTGCCTCGGAAAGTGTCCTCAAGTCGGTTGATGAAACGAGCAGCGCCGTGAGTCAGATCTCGGTGGCCATCGAGAATGTCACCAAGAGCCTGGATACCCTTTCCGAATCGACCTTCAAGTCCGCAGCTGCCATGGAGGAGATCAGTGCGTCCCTGAAAAACGTGGAACAGAGCGCGGCTCTCTCCCACAAGGTCTCCCGGATGGTCAAGTCCCAGGCGGACGAAGGACGGACCGTCGTGGAGGAGACCGTGGATGCCCTGGCGGAGATCCAGCGGGCGGTCGATTTCTCCTACAAGGGGATCCTGCGCCTTTCGGAGAACAGTTCACGCATAGACAGCATCATCAACGTCATCAATGACATTACCAAGCGGACCAATCTCCTGGCTCTCAATGCGTCGATCATTGCTGCACAGGCAGGTGAATACGGCAAGAGTTTCGGTGTCGTTGCCGACGAGATCCGCAACCTCTCCCTCCAGACCGGGCAGTCGACCGGCGAGATAACCAATATCATCGAAGAGATTCTCAACGAGTCCCGGGCCGCTGCCGAGAACGTTTCGAAGACCAAGCTTCTCGTGCAGAAAGGGGTGTCCCTCGGTCACAAGACCGGTGATTCGCTCAATACCATCATAGACAGCGCCAACCAGTCCATGGAAATGACCGAGGAGATCAAGGTGGCAACCCGTGAACAGGCCCAGAGCGTCGACCTGGTGACCCAGTCCATCGAGGATGTCAGCGCCATGACCTCAAAGATCTTCAACGTTTCCAAAGAGCAGTCCAATGCCACCAGAAGCATTGCCAATGCCATCGAGACGATCAAGCAGATGGCCGAGGAGATGGTGGGGGCAACGTCCCAGCAGGTCCGCGGCGGCAAGGAGATCCGTCATTCGGTGGACGGCGTTTCCATGATGGTGCACGATATCTTCCAGAATCTCGAAAGCCGCAAAGAGGAAAGCGCCACCGTGGTGAAGGAACTGGAGGTCATGCGGGACGTTTCCCGGTAGAAAATTATCTGGACAAACAGCGTTAGCGGGTGATATGAACGTTTAATGAGGCTGGCACGCTACTTGCGCGGAGCATACACGCCTTTCAGACCGTTAGCAGACATACTGCCTGGATTCTGTGGCTGAACCGGGACGGGGGGCAATAGCCGACAACTCAAGGATACTCTGTTTCCATTGATGATGTTCAAGCGCCTTTCGTATACGGAAGACGCTTTTTTTATTGTGGGGTTGCCGTGAGCAAAAAGAAGACCGTACTTGACATACAGAAGATGAAGGTCGACGGCGAGAAGATCGCCATGCTGACCTGTTACGATTATCCCTTTGCCCGGGTGATGGACGGTTGCGGCATCGACATGATCCTGGTCGGTGATTCCGCAGGTGTCGTGGTTGCCGGCTACGACACGACGCTGCCGGTCACCATGGACGAGATGATCTACCATACCCGCGCCGTCATGCGAGCCACCCCCAAGGCCCTGGTTGTCACCGACATGCCGTTCATGTCCTACCAGATCGACATTGCCGATGCCCGCAGGAATGCCGGTCGTCTCATCAAGGAGGGGGGGTCCGCTGCGGTGAAGATTGAGGGGGGGGTAAACGTGGCTCCGGTCATCCGTGCCCTGGTGGAGATCGACATCCCGGTCGTGGCCCATATCGGTCTCACCCCCCAGTCAATACACCGCATGGGGGGGTATAAGGTCCAGGGGAAGCGGGTGGAGCAGGCGGAGCGCATTCTGGAGGACGCCCTTGCCGTCGAGGCTGCCGGTGCCTTTGCCGTGGTGCTGGAAGGTATTCCCCAGAACCTGGCCAGACGGATCACGGAGTCGGTTGCCATACCGACCATCGGCATCGGGGCAGGACCTCACTGCGACGGACAGGTGCTGGTTATCCATGACATCCTCGGCCTGTGCGAGAAGTATTCGCCCAAGTTCGTCAAGCGTTACGTCGATGCACGGGAACTGGTTTCTGCCGCTGTCACTGCCTACATCGACGATGTACGACAGGGGACGTTCCCAACGGATGAACACAGCTTCAACTGATAACAGACATCGTAAGGCGTGAGACAGACGATGAAAATCATTGAATCAGTCCTTGAAATGCAGCAGATCTCCTCGCGGGCCAGGGGGGAGGGGAAGCGTATCGCCCTGGTCCCCACCATGGGGTTCCTCCACGCCGGTCATGGGTCCCTCATGGAGGAAGGGCGCAGGCGTTCCGATCTGCTTGTGACAAGCATCTTCGTCAACCCGACCCAGTTCGGCGCCGGGGAGGATTTCGACAGCTACCCCCGTGACCTTGAGCGCGACCTGGCGGTTGCCGCCAAAGCAGGGGTCGATCTGATCTTCGCCCCCAGGGCACGCGAGATGTACCCCGAAGGATACCAGACCTGGGTCGACGTGGAGAAGTTGACCCTCCCGCTCTGCGGTGCCAGCCGTCCCGGCCATTTCCGCGGCGTCACCACCGTGGTTTGCAAGCTCTTCGGTATCGTGCAGCCGACGTTCGCCCTGTTCGGGAAAAAAGATTTCCAGCAGCTTGCGGTTATTCGCCGCATGACAGCTGACCTCAACCTCCCGGTGGAGATCGTGGGGATGCCTATCGTCCGTGAAGCGGACGGGCTGGCAATGAGTTCCCGCAATTCGTACCTTTCGCCGGAGGATCGTGTCAATGCCCTCTGCCTCAGCCGGGCGCTTGGCGCCGTGACGGCAGCCTACCGGAAGGGGGAGCGCGACGTTGCTGCCCTGGAAGCGCTCGCCCGGGGAGAGATCGCCTCAGTCGCCGGGGCAGTGATAGACTACCTGGAGTTTCGCCACTCCGGCAGCCTGGAGATGCAAGCACGGGCCGACGACGCCACTCTGCTGGCCATGGCGGTAAAAATCGGGACGACAAGACTCATCGACAACTGCGTGCTCGGGGACGATGAGGACCTGCTCTCCAGGCCCGTTGACCCTCCGAACTGAATCCAATTGGCCGGTAGTCCGTCAGCCGCCGGCATGAAGGTGAAACGATAATGCCGAAAAATCGTGACGCAGCCCGCGCCAACCTGGAAAGCCTGTACCGGATCTTCACCGTGCCGGAGGCGCCCGATTCAACCCTCGGCGCCGTTGACCAGGCAATAACCGACGATGTCGCCGGCTTCCTCCAGACCCACATTGTCGCCATCGAACGTTCGATGGAAGAGATCGAAGCGAGCTTCTCCTCCTTCACCATCCCCGAAGAACCGACCTACGTCTCCGAATATACCGAGTTCGTCAAGGATAACCTGGTCGCCCAGTCGGTCCACACCGCTGCCCCGGGCTTCGTCGGGCACATGACCTCGGCGCTCCCCTACTTCATGCTCCCCCTCGCGCGCCTCATGACCGCTCTCAACCAGAACCTGGTGAAGGTGGAGACATCCAAGGCCTTCACCCCCATGGAGCGGCAGGTTCTCGCCATGCTCCATCACCTGGTCTACCGCTTACCCGATGATTTCTACCCCCGCTGGATCCACGACAGCCAGCATGCCCTGGGCGCCTTCTGTTCCGGCGGGACTATCGCCAACGTCACGGCGCTCTGGGTGGCGCGCAATCGCCTCTTCGCCCCTGAGGGAGATTTTCGCGGCATCACCCAGGTGGGGTTGGCGGGTGCCCTGAAGCACCGCGGTGCCGACGGGATCGCCGTCCTTGTTTCCGAGCGGGGCCATTACTCCTTCGGCAAGGCAGCAGACCTCCTCGGCATCGGCCGGGACAACCTGATCAAGGTGCAGACCGACAACTCTAACCGCATCGACCTGAAACTCCTGAAAGACGAGTGTCGTCGACTGCAGGACCGGAATGTCATCCCTCTCGCGATAGTCGGCATCGCCGGGACAACCGAGACCGGGAACATCGATCCTCTGGAGGCGCTCGCCGATTTTGCACGGGAAATCGGCTGTCATTTCCATGTGGATGCAGCCTGGGGTGGGCCGACGCTCTTTTCCGACCGGTACCGCGCACTCCTTGCCGGCATCGAGCGGGCCGATTCGGTGACCATCGATGCCCACAAGCAGCTTTACGTACCGATGGGGGCGGGGATGGTCGTCTTCAGGGATCCCACCGCCCTGTCGGCGATCGAGCATCACGCGAACTACATATTGCGACACGGTTCCAAGGACCTGGGGAGCCACACCCTCGAAGGGTCGCGACCAGGGAAGTCGATGCTGGTACATGCCGGTTTTTCCATCATCGGCCGCAAGGGGTACGAGCTTCTCATCGACATGGGGATCGAGCGGGCGAAACATTTCGCAGACATGATCAGGAATCTTCCCGATTTCGAGCTGACCAGCGAACCGGAGCTGAATATCCTCACCTACCGGTACGCTCCGCTGAAGGTGCAGCAGGCCATGGAGAACGCGACGCCCCAGAAGCGTGCCGCCCTGAATGCACTTCTTGACCAGGTCTGCATGCTTTTACAGAAGATCCAGCGCGAAGCGGGGAAAACCTTCGTCTCCCGGACACGACTCCGGATTGCCCGGCATGGAGAGGAACTCACCGTCCTGCGCGTCGTCTTGGCCAATCCGTTGACGACCGACGAGATCCTCGAGGGGGTTCTGCGCGAGCAGTGCGAGATCGTGCAGCGCCCGGAGATCCAGGCGCTGCTTCATCAGCTTGAAGAACTCTGCGACGATCCGGCCGCGGGCTGATGATGACGGTCTGATCACGTACCGTATCCCATGAAGTGTTGTAGAGATGGGCAGGAGACCTCGCGTTTTTTGCCCATCTGTTTTTGTCTGGTACAATTAAGCTCGTCAGTGCAGTGCACCGGGGGTTCGGGAGGCTTTTCCATGCAGATCATCGCCGCTTCACATCTGTTGCCGATCAGTGGAGAACCATGTCACGGCGGGGGAGTTGTCGTTGCTGACGGCCTGATACAAGCGGCCGGCCCGTTGAACGAACTGCGCAGATCCTTCGACGCGCCGGTGCTCGACTATCCCGGCTGCGTCCTCATGCCCGGCCTGGTAAATGCCCACACCCACCTGGAGCTGACCCACTACCCCGCCTGGCTGCACCGCAAGGATTTGAAATATTCACCTCGCACCTATGTGGACTGGATCATCCAGGTCATCAAGGTAAAGCGCGGCCTTCAGCATGAAGAGCTCGCCGCATCCCTCCGGGAAGGGCTGGATATCTCCCTGCAGGCTGGCACCACCATGGTGGGGGATATCCTCAGCGACAGGCGACTGCTCGCCACCTATGCCGACCGTGAAATAAGTGGCCGAATCTACCTTGAGCTGATCGGACAGAACCGGACCCTTACCCGGGAACTGCTGGGCGACGTCCTTGCCGCTACCGAGCGGGTACCTCACCCGTTCCTCCCCGGCCTTGCCCCCCATGCACCCTTTACCGTTGCCGACGGCTTCCTTGCGGACATAACAGCCGCCGCCCGCAGCCGGAAGATCCCTCTGACCATGCACCTGGCCGAGTCAAAGGAGGAGAGCGCCTTTTTCCTGGACTCCAGCGGCAAGATAGCCACCGACCTCTATCCGTTCGTCCAGTGGGAAAACTACCTTCCTTCACCACGGCGGCAGACTCCGACAGAGTGGTTCCACGGCACCGGTCTGGCCGGCCCCGATTTCCATGCGGTTCACTGTGTCCACCTCACACCGGCCGATGCCAGACTGATCAGCAGGAGCGGCATCCCGATCGTGCTCTGTCCGCGGAGCAATGACAGGCTCGATGTGGGGAGGGCACCCGTCCATGTCTTCCGAAAAGCGGGGATACGGCTTGCCCTCGGCACCGACTCCCTGGCGAGCAACGACTCCCTCTCCCTCTGGGATGAGATGAGGGCATTGCTGCAGCTCTATCCCGGCGAGTTCACCCCTGCGGACGTGCTGGAGATGGCGACGCGGGGAGGTGCGGAAGCGATCGGCAGGGGAGGGGAGGCAGGTACCCTGGAGGCCGGCAAGCGCGCCGACCTGCTGCTTCTCGAGCTAGGTCACGTTCCGGCCACAGGCACTCTCCACGAAGCTATTCTGTATAACGGTCGGCTGACAGGGGTGTGGGTCGGCGGCACCCCGGTGGTTCACCCTTCCTGACGGTATATTTGCATTGTCGCGATATGACGCTTTTGCTATAGTCAGACGATGGGTGAAAAGCTTATCTGCAACAACAAGAAGGCATACCACGACTATTTCGTCGAAGAGAAGTATGAAGCGGGGATGGTGCTTACCGGCACGGAGGTCAAATCCCTCCGCATGGGGAAGGCAAACCTGAACGACGCCTTTGTCCAGATAAAGTCAGGCGAAGCATATCTCAATAACCTGCACATCTCTCCCTATGAATTCGGTAACCGGGAAAATCACGATCCTGACCGGTTGCGCAAGCTTCTCATGCACAAAAAGGAGATCGTGAAACTGTTCAGCAAGATTCGCGAACAGGGATACACGGTCATCCCCCTTCGTCTCTATTTCAAGAACGGCATGGTAAAGGCGGAAATCGGCCTCGCGAAGGGGAAGAAGCTGTACGACAAGCGGGAGGATATGAAACGGAAGGACCACAAGCGGGAAGTGGAGCAGGCGATGAAAGCTGGAAGAAAAGTGTAATTTAGTTAGACCTGTGACACTGGACGTGAGATGATAAAAATGGGATGTAAGTGGTACATCCCGAAACTAACGTACATATGGGGGTGTAAAGGTTTCGACGGGGGTAGGAAGCAAAGGTTGCATGCCGGGGATGTGGGTTGGCCCCGTTAACAATCCCACACGGCTATAAATGCCGACAATTATGATTACGCTGTAGCAGCTTAATAACCTGCTACCGTCCGCCTGAGCTCCTCCCGTGGGCAAGGTGCGGACGTCATTTACACGGGATAGTTTCCCCGAATGCCTTTGGCGGGGGGGCGAAATCAAAGGAGGATCGCAGCCGGGTATCCTGTTCAGCGGAGACGAAAGCTGTTAAACCCTAAATGCTGAAACAAGCATGTAGACCCCTTCTGCGTATGACTTTCGGACGCGGGTTCGATTCCCGCCACCTCCACCATTTAAAGGTCCGATAAGGACCGGAGCAGTACAAGAAGCCCTGAGAAATCGGGGCTTTTCTTGTTTCAGTAGTCTTTTAGTGTCCAGTATAATCCCTTGACATGCTGTAATTATGACAGTAGATTTTGCAGTAGATAGGTGTACCGCAAATAAATCTACTGTCAAAAGGAGAGGGCGATGGCTAAAAGGATTACACCGTTGTCTGATATCCAGGTGAAAAATGCAAAGCCGAAGGATAAGGATTATCGGTTGACTGATGGAGACGGTCTTTATCTTTTCTGCCACACTTCCGGCGGTAGATTATGGAGGCTTGACTACAGATTCAACGGCACACGGAAAACCCTTGCACTTGGGTCTTATCCAACAGTTACCCTTATGGACGCACGGCAACGCCGCAGTGATGCAAAGAAACTTCTGGATAATGGTGTAGACCCCGGCGAGGTCAAGAAGGCTCTCAAGGCTGCGACGGTTGCTGAGGCAGAAAATAGCTTCGAGACTGTAGCGCGGGAATGGCATAGCAAGTTTTCCGGTTCATGGTCTTCAACCCACGCGGAAACAACGATCAGGCGGTTAGAGCTAGATGTGTTCCCCGTATTGGGGGATAAGATCATTGGTGAGATCAAGGCGCCTGCACTGCTGGCAATGCTTCGTCGGATCGAATCAAGGGGAGCTCTTGAAACTGCCCACCGTGTCAGAACGATATGCGGCCAGATATTTCGTTATGCAGTGGCAACAGGCAGGGCGGAACGTGATCCAGCAGCAGACCTCAAGGGAGCACTACCCCCCTACAAGAAAGGACACCTCGCGGCCATTACTAACCCGAAAGAAGTTGCACCGCTCCTGAGAGCAATAGACGGCTTTCAAGGCTCTTTCGTGGTCAAAAGTGCTTTACTGCTTTCTCCTCTGTTCTTTGTGCGCCCGGGTGAACTCAGACAAGCTGAGTGGGCGGAGATAGACTTTGAAACGTCAACTTGGAACATTCCGGCAGAACGGATGAAAATGAAGGTTGCCCACATTGTTCCTTTATCCAGTCAGGCGCTTGCAGTGCTGCATGAACTCCATGCATTGACCGGAAGGGGCAAGTATCTTTTCCCCTGTCACAGATCGTTTGCCCGTCCCATGAGTAACAACGCCATCAATGCCGCTCTGCGCCGGATGGGATTTGAAAAGGATGAAATGACCGGCCATGGATTTAGGGCTATGGCTAGAACAATTCTCGATGAAGTATTGCAGGTAAGGCCTGATTTCATTGAACATCAACTAGCACACGCTGTCAGGGATGCAAACGGCAGGGCGTACAACCGTGTCAATCGGCATTGAATTTTGACCCACCATAGGCGTGTTTTTTGACCCACCCCCCAGCGGTAGTTTTCAGTTGTTGATCCTCGTTCTGATTCTCCAGCTTTCGTTCCCTGTTTCGACTATT
>Ga0129297_10000018_pt1 | contig 103018 bp, 88 predicted proteins | sample I18A1metaG_FD_94708 | JGI IMG/M metagenome (GOLD analysis project Ga0129297, IMG submission 94708) | Lake sediment bacterial and archeal communities from Gulf of Boni, Indonesia to study Microbial Dark Matter (Phase II) - ​I18A1 metaG | ecosystem: Environmental > Aquatic > Freshwater > Lake >... | reverse complement strand
TCCCGACCCTGTGGGTGCTGACTGCGGAAGGGAAAAAACCGGTGGCGTGGGGGGTCGAGTTGCGGCTGAAGGGAGAGGATTAGGCTGTTTCCCCCTGGCGGGTACGGTCAGACGGTCAGTGGCAGTGTGAAACTGGCTGTGGTTCCCTTGCCCACCGTACTTTCCACCCAGATGCGCCCGCCGTGGTTGTCCACGATCTGGCGGGCGATGCTCATCCCCAGTCCGAGTCCGCCGATTGCCGTGTTCGAGGCGTCGGCACGGTAGAACTTGTCAAAGACTTTCACCACCTGCTCGGCCGTCATGCCGATCCCCTCGTCGGTAATCGCGACGACATATTCGTTCCCCTGGATGCCGGCCGTGATCGTGATCGTGCCGCCACGCGGCGAGTACTTGACCGCGTTGCTCAGCAGGTTTTCGAGGACCTGGGTCATGCGGTGCATGTCGCAGGTCAGCGACTCGGGCTGTTCCCCGGGGAGTTCCAGTACGAAGCCATGCCGACTGCCCTGCAGTTCGAAGCGCCTGACGACCTTGCTCAGCCACGTCTTCGGATCGTGAGGTTCGAGGGCCAGGGCAATCGGATGTCCGCTCTCGATGCGGCTGATATCGAGCATCTCGTCGATGATGCGGCTGAGCGTCTCTCCCTTGAGGTAGATCTCCTCGAGGAATTCGTCGCACTGTTCCTTGCTGAACCCGCCGAACATCTCCGGGGCGCGAAGCAATTCCGTGTAGCCGATGATGATGGCGAGCGGGGTGCGCAACTCGTGGGCGGCGGTCGAAATGAACTCGCTTTTCATTCGGTCCATTTCGAAAAGGGTGCTTTCCGCCTGCTTCTGACTGGTGATGTCGCGGATGCCGATGAGGATGCAACGCTCGCCGCCGAGTTCGACCAGCTTTGCCGAGGTGAGCCCGCTGCGGATTTCGCCATCCTTCATGCGAAATTCCGCTTCCATGTTGTCGACGCCGCCTTCGCTGAGAACCCGGCGCAGAAATTCCGCGCGTTGCAACGGGTCCTTCCATAGGTCAAGCTCAAGAGAGGTTTTTCCCCGTGCCTGCTCGGCCGTGATGCCGGTCTGGGCGACGAACGCCCGGTTGACCTCAAGAATGCCGCCGCCGTCGCCCTGGGCCATAATCAGCGGGTCGGGGCTCGATTCGAAAATCAGGCGGAAACGGACTTCACTCTCCTGCAGAGCCTTCAAGACGGCTTTCCGCCGGCTGATGTCGCGCACGATGGCCCACATGCCGGCGGGTTGCCCGGCGTCGTCGGTGAGCAGAAAAGTGCGTAGTTCGACGGGGATGATGCGGCCATCTTTGCACCGATATTCCTTTTCGTAAACCTCGGAGGAGCCCCGCACGAGGACTTGCTCCTTAAGGAGGCGCTCTTCTACGGCATGCCAGCCTTCAGGGGTGAGATCGTGATAAGTCAGGTGTTGCAATTCCTCCTGGGAGTAGCCGATCATTTTCTCGAAAGCCTTGTTCACCTCGACGATGACACCCTTTTCATCGACCACGGCAAAAGCGTCGCTCATGCTCTCATGCAGACGCCGGTAACGGGACTCGCTCTCGCGCAGGCTCTCCTCGATCCGCTTGCGCTCGGTGATGTCCCTCCATGTCGTGTGCAGCATGGTTTGCCCTTTGATCACGATAGGCATGAGAGAGACCTCGACGATAAACTCGCCGCCCTCGGCGTTGACGCAGGTCCAGTCGAAGCGATGCAGACTCTTGCTGTAGGCCAGTGCGATCATCTCGGGTGCGGATTCGGCGGAACGTCGTCCGTCCGGTTGAAACTCGGGTGAAATTCGGGCCGGGGGCAGCAGCAGAAACTGCTCTCTGGTCATCTTGAGCAGGTCGAGCGCTGCCTGGTTGCATTCGACGAAGACACCCCTACTGTCGATCAGGAGAATCGCGTCCGAGGAATCGGCAAAAAGCTTTCTGAAGGTTTCCTCGCTCTGCTGTAGCGCCCTTAATACATTCTTGCGCTCGGTGATGTCCTTGAAGACCGTGAGAATATGCGGCTCGCCCTGCAGGGTCATCAGTCGGGCGGAAACCAGGCAGTCGCGAATTTCGCCGCTGCCGGTGTTGAGCTGTGCCTCCATGTTGCGAATCGACCCGTGGGAGAGAACCTCCCGGACCATGCGGTCGCGATCCGCAGGGTCGGCCCAGACTTTCATCTCGATGGACGAGCGGCCGATGAAGTTTTCGCGGGGCATGCCCGTCAGCTCCTGGATCGCCGGGCTGAGGTCCACCACCAGGCCGTCGCGCAGGCGGGTGATGCTGACTACGTCAGGGATCGTCTCGAAGACCGAGCGGAACTTTTCCTCGCTTTCCTCAAGGGCGCGCAGGACCTGCTTGTCCTCAGTGGTATCCTTGTAAACCGAGAGGAGATGCGGCTCCCCCTTGAGCATCAGCAGTCGCGCCGAGATCAGGCTGTCGCGCACCCGGCCGTTGCCGGTGTTGAAGCGCGCCTCGAGGTTGCGGACCATGCCGTGCTGCATAACTTCCTGCACCATGCGTTCGCGCTCCGCCGGGTCAGCCCACAGGTTCATCTCCAGGGAGGATTTTCCGATCAAATGGGCACGGGGGATCGAGGTCAATTCGTCGAAGGCCGGATTGAGGTCGATCACCTTGCCGTCGCTCAACCGGGTGATGCCGACCACATCGGGGATCGTCTCGAAAACCGAGCGGAACTTCTCCTCGCTTTCGCGCAGGGTCTGCTCGATCTTTTCGAATTCGGCGATCGCCGGAATGACGTTAACGAAGCCGGCCAGGATACAGAGAAATCCCCCCAAGTAGCCGACGATCTTCTCGAGGAAGGCTTCGAGAGGAGTGTCGCCGATGACGACGAAGCGCTCCAGTCTGGGGATTTCATCGCTAATGTCGAGGAGGGTGCCGAACGTGATCAGGCTGAAGCCGAGCATGATCAGCCAGGCTCCGGGGAGTCTGGAAAAGCGCGAGTGCCTCCCGCGAATGAACAGGAAGGCGATCAGGCCAGTCAGTACGGCGGCGCGGAGGCACTCGAGGATCAGGTCGTTGAATCCGTGCATGCATTGGCTTTCGGGTTCAAGGATAAAATGTCAGTCTACCATGTTTCCCTTGTTTGACATGAGGCCGTGAGGCTAGATCGACTCAGTCGGCCAGTTTGTCAAATACCGTTTTACTGGGCTGGTTTTCTTGTATATGATGGACGAAATTTTGTGCCGCCGTCTGTTGACGGTGTGTTGCCATTCTGTCCAGCATCTATTCCCGGGAGGTCTTTTGTATGCGCGATCGTTTGAAGCGGGGCCGCTGGCTGCAGGGCGGCCTGACTCTGGCAATCCTGCTGTGCCTGGCGATTTCTCCCGCCGCCGCCTTCCAGTTCACCCTGGGCGACGTCGAGGGAAGTCTCGATACCACCGTCTCCTACGGGCTGAACTACCGTACCGCCGAGCGCGACAAGTCGATCGTCGGTACGGCCAACCGGACCTATCTCCCCGGCGCCCATGCTTATTCAGTCAATGGCGACGACGGCAACCTCAACTACGATGATGGCGACTACTTCAGCAAGGTCTTCAAGATCACCAGCGACCTGGAGTTGAAATATCAGAATTTCGGGCTATTCCTGCGCGGCACGGCCTTCCATGACTTCGTCAATGCCGGCGGTGATGGCGGCGAGCGTACCGAGATCAGCGATAGCGACGCCCTCGACCTGATCGGCGAGGATGCAGAACTGCTCGACGCCTACCTGTGGTGGAATTTCGAGATCGCCGGTATGCCCGGCACCCTGAAGCTCGGTGATCAGGTGCTGAGCTGGGGGGAGAGCACCTTCATTCAGAACAGCATCAATACCATCAATCCTGTCGATGTCAGCAAGCTGCGTCTCCCGGGTTCGGAACTCAAAGAGGCGCTGATCCCGGTCGGCTTGGTCTCCGCTTCGCTGGCCATCAACGAGAATGTCAGTGTCGAGGGCTTCTACCAGTACGACTGGGAGAAGACTGCGGTCGATCCGCCCGGGTCTTACTGGAGCACCAACGATTTTGTCGGCGACGGCGGCAACAAGGTCATGCTGGGGTGGGGTGATGTGTCGGAATTTGGGACCAGCTTTGCGGCCCTCGGCCCGCTGCGGCCGTTCTTCGGCGTCAGTGCCTTCGAACCGGACTTTCTCGGCGTGCCGCGCATGAACGACGACAAACCGAGCGATGATGGCCAGTTTGGCTTGTCAATGCGGGTTTTGATCCCGGCGCTGAACGATACCGAATTCGGATTATATTACATCAACTACCATAGCCGCCTGCCGATCATCAGCGCCAAGACCGGTAATGCAGCCGCCGTTACCAACCGCCTCACCGTAGTCAATACCCCTTCCGCCTTGCTTGGGGGGGCAACGCCGATGCAGGCCTTGACCGGTGCTGTCGGGGCTGCTGCTGCCCAGCGCACACTCGGCAGCGTTCTGGTCGGGGAGTATGCCGAAACCGCACGCTATTTTCTGGAATACCCGGAAGATATCCCGCTCTTCGGGGCAAGCTTCAGTACCCAGCTGAATTCGACGGGAACGGCTATTCAAGGCGAGGTTTCGTACCGGAAAGACGCTCCTGTGCAGGTCGATGATGTTGAACTGCTTCTGGCGGCTCTTTCCCCGATCGCCTTCGTCAATCCGGCCTATCGGGACAATCAGCTCGGAGTCTACGGTTCCAACACCATCATCCATGGTTATGAGGAAGTCGATATTGCCCAGGTGCAGGTGTCTGCAACGCAGGTTTTCGGGCCGACCCTGGGTGCCGATCAGTTTACTCTGATCGGTGAAGTCGGACTGACCCACGTGCCCGATATGCCTGATGTCCGGCTGGAAAGTCCGGGGACCTATGTCAGCGGCAACCCGGCACAAGCGACGGCGACCGGGGCTCACCCCGGCAAGCCGGCGGAGGATTCGAGCGCCTTTGCCGACGCCACCTCCTGGGGCTACCGCGTGGTCGGCAGGCTCGACTTCAACAACGCCATCGGCGCCATCACCCTGTCGCCGCGCATCGCCTGGGCCCACGACGTCGACGGCAATTCGCCGAATCCGGGCGGCAACTTCCTCGAGCACCGCAAGGCGATCACCTTTGGTCTCGGCGCCGACTACCAGAACACCTGGTCGGCGGATTTGAGCTACACCGACTTCTTCGGCGCCGGTCGCTACAACCTGATCAACGACCGCGACTTCATCTCCTTCAACGTGAAGTACTCCTTCTGAGCCGCAGGGAGCCCATATCATGACCAATATCTTCCGGCAGACCACCCTGACCATCGCCCTGGCCAGCCTCCTGGCCGCACCTGTTCTGGCCGCCATCTCCGCCGACGAGGTGGCCCGGCTTGGCAAGGACCTCACCCCCCTCGGTGCCGAGAAGTCCGGCAGCAAGGACGGCAGCATCCCGGCCTGGGACGGCGGGATCACGACGGCGCCGGCCGGCTACAAAAAAGGGGTGCATCATCCTGATCCGTATGCCGCCGACAAGCCGCTCTTTACCATTACGGCCGCCGAGGCCGGCAAGTACGCCGACAAACTGACCAACGGCCAGCAGGCGATGCTCAAGCTCTATCCGAGTTTCAAGATGAAGGTCTACCCGACCCGGCGCAGCGTTTCGGCACCGCAGCGCATCTACGAGGCGACCAAAACGGCCGCCGTCAAAGCCCAACTCTCGCCGGGGGGGAACGGTGTGACCGGGGTGACGGCCGGCACCCCTTTCCCGCTGCCCAAAAGCGGCAACGAGGTGATCTGGAACCACCTCCTGCGCTGGCGCGGCAACGCCTTCGAGCGGAATTTCATCCTGGCCCCGCTGACCCGCGGCGGCGACTACACCCCGGTCGAATTCAGCGAGAAGGGGGATTTCCGTTACAACCGCGAAGGGATGACCGAGGAGAGGCTCGACAACCTGATTGCCATGTTCAAGCAGGAGATCTTCGCCCCGGCCCGCCTGGCTGGCCGCATTCTGCTGGTTCACGACACGCTCAACCAGAGCGAGGAAAACCGCAGCGCCTGGCTTTACAACCCTGGCCAGCGCCGGGTGCGTCGCGCTCCGAACGTCGCTTTCGACAACCCCAAGGAAGGGGGCGACGGCCTGACCACCAGCGATACCGTCGACATGTACAACGGTAGCCCGGAGCGCTACGACTGGAACCTGCTCGGCAAGAAGGAGATGTACGTCCCCTACAACAGCTACGCGTTGCACAGCGACAAGCTCAAATACAAGGACATCCTCACCCCGCTGCACCTCAACCCCGAGCATCTGCGCTACGAGTTGCACCGGGTCTGGGTGGTCGAGGCCAAGCTCAAGCCGGGGATGCGCCACATCTACGAGCGCCGGGTCTTCTACATCGACGAGGATTCCTGGCAGATCTTAGGGATGGACCAGTATGACAGTCGCAACCAGTTGTGGCGGGTCTCCGAAGCGCATTGCATCAATTACTACGAGGTGCCGGTGTTCTGGAGCACGGCCGAGGTGCATTATGACCTGCAGTCGGGGCGCTACATCGCCATCAACCTGACCAACGAGAGCAAACCTTACAACTTCGACGTCAAGTTCGATGCGACCGAATTTACCCCTGATGCCCTGCGTCGCGAGGGGAAACGTTAGGGTCACATGGTGCTGCCTGCACGAAAGCGGCGACCGGTTTACCCGGTCGCCGCTTTCGTGTAAAAGGAAGCCATGGTGTCTCTCCTGCTCCCCACATTTCTGCGCCTGCTGACCATCGGCGCGGTTCTGCTGACCATTGTGTCATCGGCATGGGCGAGCGATGCCGAAACGGCGCCGCTGGCCGAGAAATCACTGCTGCTGGACGGGCAGAGCGTCGGGAGCCGTCTGGTGGCGGTCGGTGAGCGCGGCCATATCCTGGTCTCGACCGATGCCGGGCGCTCCTGGCAGCAGCGGCCGGTACCGACCCGGGCCACCCTGACCAGTGTCTTTTTCGCCGACGAACGTCACGGCTGGGCGGCCGGGCACAATGGCGTCATCCTGCGCAGCAGTGATGGCGGCAGCAGCTGGCAAAAAGTCCATGAAGATCTGGAAAGCGGACCGATACTCGACCTGTGGTTCCGTGATGTGAATTCCGGATACGCCGTCGGCGCTTACGGCTTATGCCTGGTCACCGGCAACGGTGGCGCCACCTGGGAGCCGCGGCCGATCGTCGATGATTCCGGCACCGCTTTGGACCTTCACTTCAACCAGTTGCGTGTCGGCACCGACGGCCGCCTGGTTATCGCCGGCGAAGCCGGGCTGTTGCTCTACTCCCGCGACGGGCGCAGCTGGCAACCCCAGGCGTTCCCCTACGAGGGTTCGCTCTTCGGCACGTTGCCGCTGGAAGGCGGCCGGTTGCTGGCCTTTGGCCTGCGCGGGCACCTGTTTCGCTCGGCCGGAGACGGGCGCGGCTGGCAGGAGGTGGCGACCGGTACCGAGGCCATTCTCAATGACGCCATCCGTCTGCGTGACGGGCGCGTCGTTGTGGTCGGGCTGGCGGGGACCGTGCTGGTCGGCAGCGATGCCACGCACTTCACCACCATCGTCCAAAGCGATCGTCCCGGAATCTCCCGGGTCCTCGAAGCCGGGGACGGCGCTCTGGTTCTGCTCGGCACCCACGGCGCCCGGCGCCTCGAACTGCCTGGTGCGGGAGCTCACCCATGAACGCCCCGACCTGGCGTGACCGGCTGGCGGCGGTTCTCTTTCGCCACCGCGCCGCGATCCTCCTGATCTTCCTGCTGGTCACCCTCGGCTTTGCCGTGGCCATGGCGCGCCTGCACATCGATGCCGGTTTCGACAAGATGCTGCCGCTGCAGCACCCGTACATGCAGACCTTCGTCAAGTACCGCGAGGCGTTTGGCGGGGCCAACCGGGTCCTGGTGGTGGTCATGGCGAAGGATGGCGACATCTTCACGCCGGAGTATTTCGATACTCTGCGCAAGGCGACCGACGCCATGTTCTTCCTCCCCGGTGTCGATCGCAGCCGGGTCCGCTCGCTGTTTACCCCCAACGTTCGCTACACCGAGGTGGTCGAAGAGGGGATCGCCGGCGACAACGTGGTCCCGGCCGATTTCCAGCCGAATGCGGAGGGGCTCGCGAAAGTCCGGCAGAACATCCTCAAGGCGGGGATCGTCGGCCGGCTGGTGGCCAACGACTTCAAGGGGGCGCTGATCAGTGCCGAACTCCTCGAGGTCGATCCGGCAACCGGCAAGAAGCTGGATTACCTGGAGGTCGCCCGCCAGCTTGACGAGACGATCCGCCAGCCGTTTACCTCTGAGCGGACCAGCGTGCATATCATCGGCTTCGCCCAGATGGTCGGTGACATCGCTGCCGGCGCCAGGCAGGTGGTGATCTTCTTCGCGCTGGCCTTTTTGGTGACCGGCGCCCTGGTCTTTTTCTACATGCGCTCCCACCGGGTCAGTGCTTTGCTACTCGTCTGTTCGGTGGTGGCGGTGGTCTGGCAACTCGGTGCCATGACCCTGTTCGGCTTCGGCATCGATCCGCTGGGGATCCTGGTGCCGTTCCTGATCTTCGCCATTGCCGTCAGCCATGGCGTGCAGATGATCACCGCCGTGCGCGCCGAAATTTTTGCCGGCGCCACCAGCGTCGAGGCTGCCCGCAACAGTGTCGCCAGCCTGTTTGTCCCCAGCGGTACCGCCCTGCTGACCGATCTGGCGGGGTTCGTTACCATTTTGCTGATCAAGATCCGCGTCATCCAGGAGCTGGCCATCGCGGCGAGCCTTGGTGTGGCGGCGATCATCCTCATCAATCTGGTGCTGCTGCCGATCCTCCTCTCCTACGTGCCATTCCCGGACGACTACCGCCAGCGGCTGGAACGGCGCATCGAGGGGATGGATCGCATCTGGAAGCGGGTTGCCGGCCTGGCCCGGCCGCGGCCGGCCCTGACGATCCTGCTTGTTACCGCCGCCCTGGGCGGCTACGGCTGGTGGCGCAGCAACGAGGTGCGAATCGGCGATCTCCACCGGGGGGTCCCCGAGTTGCGACCCGAGTCCCGCTACAACCGCGATATCGAGACGGTTACCAGCCACTTCTCCATCGGGGTCGACCTGCTCACGGTCATTGCCGAAGCGAAGCCGGATGGCTGCACCGATTTTGCCACCATGGACAGCATCGACCGTTTCGCCTGGCGCATGCAGAACACCCCGGGGGTACAGTCGGCCATCGCCCTGCCGCAGGTGGCCAAGCAGCTCAATGCCGGATGGAACGAGGGGAGTCTCAGGTGGCAGGTTCTGCCGCGCGACCGCCAGACGCTGGTCGAGGCGGTGCAGTACATCCCGACCAGCAGCGCCCTGCTCAACGACAACTGCAGCGTCATGCCGGTTTTGCTCTTTACCTCCGACCACAAGGCGGAGACCATCGATCGGGTGATTGCCGCGGCCGAGCGGTTTCAGGCGGAAGAGCAGGGGGGGACGGTGGATTTTCGCCTCGCCTCCGGCAACGTCGGGGTCATGGCTGCCACCAACCGGGTCGTCGATGCCGCGCAGTTTCCGATCCTGGTCTACGTCTTCGGGGTGATCATCGCCCTGTGTCTCTTTACCTTCAGGTCTGTTCCGGCCACCCTGTGCATCGTTCTGCCGCTGGGCATGGTGTCGCTGCTCGGCTATGCACTGATGGCTGAAATGGAAATCGGTCTCAAGGTTTCGACGCTGCCGGTGGTAGCCTTCGGCGTCGGCATCGGGGTCGATTACGGCATCTACATCTACAGCCGCTTCCAGGCCTTCCTCGAAGAGGGGCTGTCGATCTTCGACGCCTACCATGAGACGCTCAAGATCACCGGCAGCGGGGTGCTCTTCACCGGGGTCACTCTGGCGTTCGGTACCGCCACCTGGATCTTCTCCCCCCTGCAGTTCCAGTCCGACATGGGGTTGCTGCTGACGTTCCTGTTCCTGGTCAATATGCTCGGGGCCCTGCTGGTGCTGCCGGCTCTCGCCAGCTTTCTGCTGCGTCTGCGGCGCCACAAGGAACTCTAGCCGAGCGGATGGAGTGATGAGCGATCGATCCAGGCCGATGACCGCGGAATCGGTCCGCGCGATCCTTGAAGCCGCTGGGGCGCGGGTGATGACGCGCGGCGGACGGACCGAAAATTACAGCGCGCCGCGGGAGTTCTCCTTCGAAGTCAAGGGGGCGTTCCCCAACGGCCTGCTGTTGCACGTGGTGGCCCGCCAGTACGATTATCGCGAACCGTGGGAGATCAGCGGCCGTGTCAACGAAGTGGTCGACGTCGCCCTGCTGCGCGACGGCGCCCATTCTCCTCTGCCGAAGGGTTATCCGTATTTCCAGGGGCGCGACGAAGAAACCGGCGTCGATGAGGGTGGCCTACGCGAGATCGTGGCCTGCGTCGCCGGCCTGAATCCAAAGCTGTTCAAACTGCAGGAACTGACCGGGGATCTGTAGCCGTCTGCGGATCGGGTTCGTTTTGCGCCGCCGTTTGTGGCCTGTGCCGTGGCCATGACCGCGACGCTGCTGGTCAACTACGCCATCGAGGGCCGCCAGCGGCGTTTCATCAAACAGGTGTTCAACCAGTATCTGCATCCGACGGTCATCGACCAGCTGCTGACCCCTCCCGAACGGTTGAGCCTGGGCGGCGAGCGCCGGGAGGTTGGCTACGTGCAGGTCGTCGGCCGCAACGAGCCGGTGCGCATCTATGAGCCGTTGTCGCAGGCGGTGTCAGGGGTGCTGGATCAGGCGGCGTTTGCCCGGGCCATGGAGCTGTACCGGGCGGGTGATTTTGCGCAGGCGGCCGAAGCTTTTGCCACCCTGGCCGGGACTGACCCGGTAGCGGCCTGTTACAGGAACCGTTGCGAACGTCTGGCGGCGGATGCGCCGGCAGACTGGGACGGGATCGGCATCTGCACAGCAAGTGAAGGGGGGGCGCTCCGTCCCGCTTCCTGCGACGGCCTGGCGATCCTTGAAGGCTCCCGGCGGGAAGGCCGGGAGCATCTCTGCTCCGCCCCCCGCATTGTCAACTTCTTGCGTTGTTCCGGTTGACAATGCCTTCGGGGAATTGCTAGCCTGCCACGCGATGAATCCCGATCTCTACAGCATCCGCCTGCGGGCGGAACGTTCCGGCCGGCACCTGTGCGGCGCCGAGCGCATCGCCCCCGAGGCGGATTTGCCGGCGCTGGCGGCCACCCTGGTGGCGCGGGCGATGACCCATGCCGGCGGGAGTGCCGAGGCGGCCCACTGCACCATCGAGAAGCTGATGGGACCGGTCGCCCGCTGCCGGCTCCCTGCTGTGACCACCTGGGAGGTTGCGGATGCTGCGACGGGGCGGGCTGCGGCCTGCCGCCTGCTCCTTGCGGCCGGGGTCTGTGCCGCCGCTGCCGAATCGACGCTGGCCCGGCTGGCCGAGGGGCCGGCGCCGGGCGGCCTGGTCATGCGCGGGGCGATGCTGGTCGATGCCGCGAGCGGGGCGCGTCTCGAAGCCGACCCGGCGCGGGGGGTGCGGGTGAGCCGCATGGATCTCGCCCCGGAAAGCCGTGAACAGGTTCTGGCCGAGTTGGCCGCGGCCGGCCTGAACCACCACCGGGTGGCCGAGGCGCTGGTGCTGGCCGGCAAGGTCCTGCAGGCGCCGGGCGTGATTGCCGAACTGTGCTGGTCCGATGATCCGGAGTATCTGTCCGGTTACGTCGCTGACCCGCGCCAGGGCTACCAGCGCATCACCCGGCTCAAAGATGCTGGCGACGCAAAGGGCGGGCGGGCCATCTTCGTCGATACGCGCAGTTGGGACCGCAGTGCCTGCGTGACCTTCCTGGAGCGGCAGCCGCTGCTGTTCGACCGCCCTGGTCAGATTCGCCAACGACAGACATGGCAGGGATGAGATGGAGCGCTGGGAACGCGAACTGAACGAACTCGACCGGCTCGGCATGCGCCGTACTCTGCGGACCGTCGATGGCCAGGGGCCGCGCGCTCTGGTCGACGGCCGCGAGGTGCTGCTGCTGTGCTCCAACAACTACCTGGGATTGGCCGGCCACCCCGCCCTGCTGGAGGCGGCGGTGGCGGCGACCTGGCGTTACGGCGCCGGTTCCGGTGCGAGCCGACTGGTGTCGGGGACCCTGCCGCCGCATGCCCGGCTCGAAGAGAGGCTGGCCGCCTTCAAGGGGACGGACGGGGCACTGCTGTTCAACAGCGGCTATGCGGCCAATACCGGCATCCTCCAGGGGCTGTTCGGCCCCGATGACGTGATCTTCTCCGATGAACTCAACCATGCTTCGCTGGTCGACGGCTGCCGTCTGAGCCGGGCGCGCACCGTGGTCTATCCTCACGGCGATCATCACGCGCTGAAGCGGTTGATGGCGGCGGAGGCCGCCCGGCGCAAGGGACGCTGGCTGATTGTCACCGACGGGGTGTTCAGCATGGACGGCGACCTCGCCCCGCTCCCTGCGCTGTGCGAGCTGAAGGAGCGTTTCGACGCGCTGCTGATGGTCGACGATGCCCACGGTACCGGCGTGCTCGGAGAAAACGGCCGCGGCACCGGCGAGGAACTCGGCTGCCTGGAGCGCATCGACCTGCACATGGGAACGCTCGGCAAGGCGCTGGGCTGCGCCGGTGCCTACCTGGCCGCACCGCGCCCGATCATCGACACCCTGATCAACCGCAGCCGTCCCTTCATCTTTTCTACCAGCCTGCCGCCAGCCACCCCGGCGGCCGCCCTGGCGGCCCTGGACCTGGTCGAGAGCGCCGAAGGTGCGCGCCTGCGCCGTGACCTGCGCAGCAATCGCGAGCGCTTTGCCGCCCCTTTGCGCGCAGCCGGGCTCGACCTTCTGACCAGCGTCACCCAGATCGTACCGATCCTGATCGGCGAGCCGGAGCCGACCATGGCCATAACCACCCGGTTGCTGGCGCAGGGGATTTTCCTGCAGGGGATCCGGCCGCCGACCGTCGCGCCGGGAACCTGCCGGCTGCGGGCCACGGTCATGGCAACCCACGATCCCGCTGAGCTCGAACAGGCCGCCGTCCTCATCGCGGCTGCCGTTGCCGCCCGGCCGTGATGCCTCTTCACGATTTCAGGCTCGCCGATGGGCGTACGCTCGCCTGGCGTGAATCCGGCAGCGGCCCGCCGTTGGTGCTGCTGCACGGCTGGTCGCTGTCCGGGCTGGCCTTTGCCGAGCTGGCTGAGGCCCTGCAGGGGGTTCGCCTGCTCCTCCCCGATCTCCCCGGCCACGGCGGTTCATCGCCGCCTGCGACGCCGGATCTGGCCTCGCTCGCCGACGACCTGGCGGCCTGGCTGACGGTTGCGGCGTCTGGCCCCCTGTCCCTCGGCGGCTGGTCGCTGGGGGGGATGCTGGCCATGGAGCTGGCGGCCCGGCCGAGCGTTGCGGTCGAGCGCCTGCTGCTGATCGGCACCACCCCGCGCTTTACCGCCGCCCCCGACTGGCCGCACGGGCTGCCGGTCACCCAGGTACGGGCCCTGGCGCGCAATCTCGAGCGACGCTTTGCCGCTACCCTCGGCGAGTTCTTCGCGCTGACCTTTGCTCCCGGCGAAGCCGATGCGGCGCGTTTGCGCGCCGTCCGTGCCTTTGCCGTACAGCCGGCCGGACTCCCCGACCAGGGCAGCGCCGCCTCTCTGCTCGGGCTGCTCGAACACCACGACCAGCGCCATGTGCCGGCGGCAATCCCCTGTCCGGCCCTGGTTGTCCACGGGACCGAAGATCGCATCGTGCCGGTTGCTGCCGGGCGTGCCCTGGCGACCGCCCTGCCGCAGGGCCGGCTCTTTGAGCTTTCCGCCACCGGCCATGCGCCGCACTGGACGCATTTGCCGGAAACGGTCGCCGCCATCCGGGAGTTCTGCGCATGGGGCCGGTGAACGCCCTCAATAACCAGCTGGTGCGGAGCCACTTTTCCGCCCATGCCGGCGACTACGATCGCTATGCCGCCGTGCAGAAGCGGGTGGTCACCCACCTGGTCGCCCGCCTGGCCGAAGCCGGCGGGGCAGATACGGGCCCCCTGCTCGACATCGGCACCGGCACCGGCGCCCTGGCTGCGGCGCTGGACGACTGCCTGCCGTGCCGGCCGCTGGTGCTGCTCGATCTGGCCCACGGCATGACCTGCACGGCGGCCGCCCGCCTTCCCGGCAGCCTGGCGTGCGACGGCGATGCCCGGCACCTGCCGTTTCGTGCCGACAGCTTCGCCACGGTGGTATCCAGCTCTGTCTACCAGTGGCTGGATGATCTGCCGGGGGCTTTTGCCGAGGTCGCCCGGGTGCTGCGGCCCGGGGGGTGCTTTGCCGTGGCGCTGTTTGGCGAGCGCACCCTGATCGAACTGCGCAGCGCCCATCGCCAGGCCGCCGCCGAATGCGCGTCTCCCCACGGCTCGCATGTGCAGAACTTCCCGGCAGCGGACGAGGTCGCCGACGCCCTGGCGCGGGCCGGGCTGGTTTGCCGGGATTTTGCCAGCTTCCCCGAACTCGACTGGCATCCCGACGTACCGACCCTGCTGCGCCGGCTCAAGCAGATCGGCGCCGGCAATGCCGCCGCCGATCGCCCGAAGGGGCTGGCCTCGCGCCGGGTCATGCAAAGGATGCTGGAGATTTATGAGGCCGGCCACCGCCAGTTGCAGGGGATCCCGGCCACCTACGAGGTGGTCTGCGCGCTGGCCTGTAAGCCCTGACCGGTCCCTGCAGAATTGACATTCCCCTGCCGAAATGCTAAAAGCGCGGGGTTTTCAGCCATCAAATCAAACCGATCCGGAGGAATCTTATGGAACGCACATTCGCCATCATCAAGCCCGACGCCTTTGCCGCCGGCCATGCCGGGAAGATCCTGGCCCGCATTTACGCCGAAGGCTTCAAGGTCGTCGGCATCAAGAAGCTCTACATGAGCAAGGTCGAGGCCGAAGGCTTCTACTACGTGCACAAGGAACGCCCGTTCTTCGGCGAGCTGACCGACTTCATGAGCAGCGGTCCGTGCGTCGTCATGGTGCTTGAAGCCGAAGGCGCCATCAAGAAGTGGCGCGACCTGATGGGCGCCACCAACCCGGCCCAGGCCGATGCCGGTACCCTGCGCAAGGAGTTCGGCACCTCCATCGGCGAGAACGCGACCCACGGCTCCGACGCTCCGGAGACCGCGGCCTTCGAGATTCCCTACTTCTTCTCCGGGCTGGAACTGCTGTAACTGGCCCTTTTCAGTTGAGTTGCAACGGCCCGGCGGCTACAATCGCCGGGCTGTTTTCTTTAAAAGCTACTGCGGAGGCCATCTGCGGCGTTGCGCGGTGCTCGCCCCCTCGCCTATCTAACCAGATATGTCTCGGGTGCTGCGCTCCATGCGCCTTGCATCCGGCCTTCCTCATAACGCTTTTCGGGATTCCCGTATATGGTCGATCTGAAAAACCTCTCTCCCGCCGAACTGGAAGCCTTCCTCACCGGGATGGGGAAGGAGCGCTTCCGCGCCGGACAACTCATGCGCTGGATCTACCCGCGCGCTGTGACCGATTTCGCGCTGATGACCGACCTGGCCAAGGATTTCCGCAGTGAGCTGGCGACCCGCGCCATGGTGTCGTCCTTTGCCCCCGAGGTCGAGGAAGTCAGCGCCGACGGTACCCGCAAGTTTCTCTTCCGCCTGGCTGACGGCGAGAGTGTCGAAACGGTGCTGATCCCGATGGACGAGGGGCGGGCGACACTGTGCGTCTCCACCCAGGTCGGTTGCGCCATGCAGTGCGCCTTCTGCCTCACCGGTACCTTCGGCCTGACCCGCAACCTCACCGCCGCCGAGATCGTCAACCAGGTCTGCGCGGCGAGGGAACGCTTCTCCGTCGACAACCTCGTCCTGATGGGGATGGGGGAGCCGCTGCACAATCTCGACAACGTCGTGCGTGCCCTGGAGATTCTCTGCTGCGCATCCGGATTCGATTACAGTACGCGCAAGATCACCCTCTCCACTTCCGGGCTGGTCCCCGAGATGCTCGAGTTCGGCCGGCGCAGCCGCGTCAACCTGGCGGTTTCGCTCAACGCCACCACCGATGCGGTGCGCAACGAGCTGATGCCGATCAACCGCCGCTACCCGCTCAGTGAGCTGATGCGCGCCTGCCGCGACTATCCGCTGCTGCCGCGTCAGCGCATCACCTTCGAGTACATCCTGATCCGCGGCGTCAACGATTCCCTCGATGATGCCAAGCGCCTGGTCAAGCTGCTGCACGGGGTCAAGGCCAAGGTCAACCTGATCCCCTACAACGAGCACCCCGGCTCATCCTTCCGCGCCCCGGAGTCCGCGACCGTCGAGGCGTTCCAGCTCTATTTGCTCAGCCGCAACGTCGTCGCCATCCGCCGCGCCAGCAAGGGTCAAGATATTTCGGCTGCGTGCGGGCAGCTCAAGGGGGAGTTGGAAGAACGCAAGTTGTCGACCGATCCTCAACCTCAACCTCAACCTTAACCTGGAGTTTGTCCCATGTCCCAAACCACCATCGGCGTCATCGGCGGCAGCGGTCTTTACGAAATGGAAGGGTTGACCGATGTCCAGAGCGTCACCCTCGAAACCCCCTTCGGTGCGCCGAGCGACAGCTTTGTGACCGGCATGCTCGGCGACGTGAAAATGGTTTTTCTCCCCCGCCACGGCCGGGGTCATCGCCTCCTCCCCTCGGAGGTCCCCTACCGGGCCAACATTTACGGGATGAAGCAACTCGGCGTGCAGCGGATCATCTCGGTGTCCGCCGTTGGCAGCATGAAGGAGGAGATCGTTCCCGGGCACATCGTCATCCCCGACCAGTTCTTCGACCGCACCCAGGGGAAGCGGGCCTCGACCTTTTTCGGCGAGGGCGTGGTGGCCCATGTGCAGTTTGCCGATCCGGTCTGCCGCGACCTCTCCGTGGTGCTGGCCGATGCTGCCCGCGCGGTGGGGGCTACGGTCCACCAGGGGGGAACCTACATCTGCATCGAGGGACCGAACTTTTCAAGCCGGGCGGAATCGAACGTCTACCGCGGCTGGGGGGTCGACGTCATCGGCATGACCAACATCCCCGAGGCGCGTCTCGCCCGCGAGGCCGAAATCTGCTACGCCACCGTGGCCCTGGCCACCGATTACGACTGCTGGCACGAGGCTCATGACGACGTGTCGATCGAGGCGATCCTGGCGATCATCCGCCAGAACGTGACGACCGCGCGCAGCATCATCAAGGCGGCCGTTGGTCATCTGCAGCAGCCGCCGGCCTGCGCCTGCGGCGAAGCCCTCAAGTATGCGGTGATCACCGATCCGGAACGCATCCCGGCGCGGACTTACGAGAACCTTGCCTTGCTGATAGGTCGCCATCTCCCCGGGCAATGAACCGTTGACCTGCGGCGTGCGTTGCTTGTTGCCAAACGCCGGCCGATTTGCTTAAATAACAATTCTGTCAATATTCTTCGAAGGATAGTGTGATAATGGAGATTCTGGTAGTTGGCTCGGTGGCCTTCGATTCGGTGGAGACCCCGTTTGGTCAGGGGGACGAGGTGCTCGGCGGGTCAGCGACCTACTTCTCCACTGCGGCAAGTTTTTTTGCCGGAGTGCGCCTGGTCGCCGTGGTCGGCGAGGATTTCCCGCGCGAGCATCGCGACTTCCTGGCCGCACGCAACATCGACCTGGCCGGTCTGCAGGTGGCCCCGGGCCGGACTTTCCGCTGGAAAGGCCGTTACGGCTTCGATCTCAACGAGGCGCAGACGCTGGAGACCCATCTCAACGTTTTCGAGGGATTCCAGCCGCAGCTCCCGGAGAATTTCCGCGACAGCGAAGTGGTCTTTCTGGCCAACATCGACCCCGAACTGCAACTCGAAGTGGTGCGCCAGGTTCGCCGTCCGCGCCTGATCGCCTGCGACACCATGAACTTCTGGATCGGCGGCAAGCGCGAGGCGCTGGTGCGCACCCTGCGCGAAGTCGACATCCTGGTGATCAACGAAGGGGAGACCCGCCAGCTGGCCGGCGAGGCCAACCTGGTCAAGGCCGCCCGCTCGGTCCTGGCTCTCGGCCCGAAGACCCTGGTGGTCAAGCGCGGTGAATACGGGGTGCTGGTTTTTACCGCGCACAGCATTTTCTCGGCACCGGCCTACCCCCTGGAAGAAGTGTTCGATCCGACCGGTGCCGGTGACACCTTTGCCGGCGGTTTCATCGGCCATCTGGCGGCGACCGGTGATTTCTCCGAAGCTGGCGTGCGCAAGGCCACGGTGTTCGGCAGCGTGATGGCGTCGTTCACCGTCGAGGATTTCAGCCTCAACCGGCTGCGGCGCGTTACCTGGGCGGAGATCGAAGAGCGCTTCCGCAAATTCCAGGCCCTGACGTCCTTCGAAGGGCTCGACTGAGGCCAGGGGGATGGGCGTGTTCCAGTGGGATAAGTCACTCGCGAATCTCGATGTGGACGCCGGGCAGTTGCTCCAGCTGTTCCGCTCAATGCGCGATGTCCAGCTGGCTCTTCCCGGAATCCCCGCCCAGGAGGCCAGTGCCTACCTGTGCCAGTATCGGACCGGGGAAAACATCGGCACGGTGGTGGTTCTGCACCTGCACAAGAGCGAAGAGCTGGCCATCTACTCCGACGCTCCCCGTGAAGTTCCCGCCGACGGTGCCGACCGGGCGCTCGATCGGGCCCTGGTTTTTGTCGAATCGATCGGCTTTTTGATGAACGATCTCGACGTCCAGCTGCTCGATGCTTCTGATCGCGTCATGCTCTGGGATTCTCTCCCCGTGCGCAAGGGTTGTGTGCCGACGGCAAAACCCGCCGCCAGGATGCTCCCGCCGGCGCCCAAAAGGGCTCCGATCAAAAGCCAGGATCCTTTCGGGATGCTCGCTGAACTGGAATTGACTCCGCCTGCAGAAGATGCCGCCTCAGTCGATGATCTGCTGGCGGCCGTCGAAGCGCTACGCGCCCGTCGGCCGGCGGTAACTCAGCGCAGGAAGGCCCCCTCGCCGGAAGAACTGCAGCGCCGCCGTTGTCAGCTGTACGCCAATGTCGGCCGGATTCTGGCCTCCCTCTAACGGAGGATTGCGCTATGAACTGGTTCCCTCGTTTCTCTGCGTTCGCGGTCATGGCCATGGCGCTGATGGTCCTGACCGCCTGCTCGTTGGGCAAGGACTCCCCGGCCAAGCAGAAAGCCAAGTCCCATTTCCTGATGGGGAACGCCGCCCTGGGGGAGAACAATCCGAGCCTGGCCTTGCAGGAGTTTCTGCAGGCCGAGGAAGCCGATAGCGACGATCCGGAAATTCAGGCGGGACTGGCTCAGGCCTACATGCAGAAGAAAGCGTTCAACCTAGCCGAGCAGCATTGGTTGAGGGCCATCTCCCTGAGCAACGGCGCTCCACAGCATTACAACAATCTCGGCGCACTGTACCTGACCATGGAGCGGTTCGACGATGCCATCTCCGCTTTTCGCAAGGCGGCCGACAACCTGCTGTTCGGCACGCCGGAAGTGGCCTGGACCGGTATCGGTTACGCCTATTATCTGAAGCGGGACTATCCGGCGGCGGAGCGGGCCTATCAGAAGGCCCGCGAGCTGAATCCGCGCTATTCCCAGGGGTTCCTCAGGCTGGGCGAGCTTTATTACGGCCAGGAACGCACCGCAGAGGCGCTGGAAAATTTCCAGAAAGCGGCCGAACTGGCGCCGCGCTCGGCGATGGCCCAGTACTGGCTGGGGTTGACCCAGCTTAAACTCAAAAATCCGGCCGCGGCGCGCAAAGCCTTTGAAGAGACCGTCCGTCTGGCCCCGGACAGCGAGCCCGGCCGGTTGGCCAAAAACTACCTGAAAACCCTGCGTTAGGCGAGAGTGATGACGGAATATACAGCATACGGTTTTGGTGAGACGCTGCGGCGGCGGCGTGAGCAGATGGGGCTTTCCCTCAACGACGTAGCGGTTCGCACCCGGGTGCGCAAGGCCTATCTGCAGGCCCTGGAGGAAGAAAACCTGGCAGCCTTGCCCGGCTCCGCCTATGCCATCGGCTTTTTGCGCATCTACGCCCGCCATATGGACCTGGCGGTGGAGCCTCTGGTCGCGTCCCTGACCGGCAAATCCGTGCCGGAGGGCGAACGCAAAGGGCCGTCCGGCGCAGAGTCGGCGGTAGCCCGGCCACGGCGGCGAGCCCGGGGGGGCAGACGCCTGCCTATTCTGCTGGTTCTCCTGCTCCTGGTTCTGGGTGGGGCGGGTTCCCTGTTTTATCTGCAGCGCCAGCCCGCTGCGCCGCCAGCACTTAAACCGGTGACGCCTGCGCCGCCGCCGGTACAACCTGTGTCTCCCCCGGTCCCGGTGCCGGTCCCGGTGCCGGCCGCAACGGTGCCTGCCGCTCCCGCTGCCGACAGCGGCGCCCAGGCTCCCGAAGTGGTGCCCTTGCCGGTTTTGCCGCCCGACGGGGCGGTTGTGCGCGTGGCCGTGGCCGGAGCCGGGAAGATGAAGGTCACTCTGGATGGACAGGACAGCCGCGACTACGAACTGCAGCCCGGTCAGAAGTTCAACTGGAAGGTCGGTCGCCAGTTGCAACTGGAGCTGTCGGCCCCGACCCTGATCCGCTGCTGGGTCAATGATCAGGAGGTCGCATTGGCCGAACTCGTCGCGGTGCGTCTGGTCGGAATCCCTGCCAAAGAGGCCTCGCGCCAGTAGTGTTCTGAACCCGCCACCGCGACAGCCTCGGGTCCCGTTGCGGTTTTCTTGTTAACTACCTGAAAATAGTCGAAATCTTCCTTGGCGCCGGAGCTTGACAGCCCGGCGCCGCATGTTAAGCTTTTCCCAACTCCAGGCAGCGAGGTGGGTTTTGGGTGAAGCGGCCAGACGCATTCTGATCGTCGACGACGAGGAAAATACCCGGATCGGCTTGAGCAAGCTGCTCGGCCAGGAAGGGTTTGTCGTCGAGTTGGCCGCCAACGGTACCCAGGCTCTCGAGCAGCTGCGCCGCCATCGGGTCCATCTGGTCATCAGTGACATCAATATGCCGGATATGAACGGTTTGGCCTTTTTGCGCGAGGTCAGCCGGCACTTCCCGAGCACCAATGTGATCATGATCACCGCCTACGGCGGGGTGGAATCGTATCTTGAAGCGATGAATCTGGGAGCCCTGGAGTACCTTCACAAACCGGTGCGCCTCGACGAGTTGCGTTCGGTGATGCGCAAGATTTTCACTTCCGCCGCCGCAGCTGCCCAGTAGACTGCTGAAACCGTTCCTGCATGGGGGCTTTTATCGCCTGCCGACGGATCCGCAAGGAGGGTTCATGTTCAAAACCATTCTCTTCGCCACCGATTTCTCGCCGAGTTCCGAGCACGCGTTCCGGTATGCCCTGTCGCTGGCACGCAAGTTTGACGCCCGCCTCGGAGTCATCCACGTGATCAATGAGCCGGTGGACCTGCGCGGCTTTTATGTGCCGCACATCTCCTTCGATCAGCTTGAAGCGGAGATCGAGGAGGGGGCGCGCAAACTGATGGAGAACTTCTGTGCCAAGCACGGCAATGACTACCCCGGGATCGAAACCTTCGTCGTGCCGGGGATTCCTTACGACGAAATCATCAAGCAGGCGCAGGAGATGGCGGCCGACCTGATCGTGGTCGGCACCCACGGCCGGGCCGGACTGGATCATGTCCTGTTCGGCAGTACCGCCGAAAAGGTGGTGCGCAAGTCCCCGGTCCCCGTGATGACCATCCGTATCCAGGAATGATCCGGTTCCAACCCTGATTTGCAAGGCAGCGGCGACGCTGCCTTTTTTCGTGGGTCTCTTTCGCTTGCCGCTACGTCACGCGGGCGTTGGCCATTGCCAAAAGCCGGTTGAATCGTTATTGTGCAGGTCTATTTCGGGGCACACGGACATGAGCGCAAAAATCCTGATCATCGACGACGAGCGGATGATTCTCAGCCTGACCGCGATGGTGCTGCAGCATCGCGGCTTCGAGGCATTCACCGCCGAAAACGCCATCGACGGTTATGCCATCATCGAGCGCGAGCAGCCGGCCGTGGTGCTGCTCGACTACATGATGCCGGTGGTCAACGGTCTGACGGCGCTGCGGGAAATCCGCCAGCGCTTCCCCTCCACCTACGTCATCATGTTCACCGGCAAGGGGAGCGAGGAGATCGCCGTCGAATTGATGAAGGCCGGAGCGGCCGACTACCTTCTCAAGCCGTTCAGCAACGCCAATCTGGTCGAACGGATTGAGGGGGTCCTGCGCTTGCGGGCCATCGAATTGCGCAATCGCGAGCTGCTTGAGGAGCGCGAGCGCCTGCGCGCGGAAATCGAGAACTGGAACCGCGAGTTGGAAAACCGGGTTCAGGAGAAGACCCTGGCCCTGCAGAAGGCCAACGCCGAGATCCTGCAAAACGAAAAGCTGGCCGCCCTCGGCCATCTCTCCGCGGGGATGGCCCACGAAATCCGCAATCCGCTCAACTCGATCAGCCTCTTCGCCCAAGTCCTGCGCGCCGGTGTCGGCGAGGATCCGGAAATGCTTTCGTACACCGACAAGATCGCTCATGAAGTCGAACGGATCGATGATATCCTGGTCAAGCTGCTGGCGACCAGCAAGCGCTCCCATTTTCAGCTGCGTTCGGTATCGCTCCAGGAGGTTCTGTCCCGGGTTGTTGACTCTTTTTCCGAGCAGGCGCGCGCCAGCGGGGTACAGATCGACATGGAGATCCTCGACAGCCCCCCGGCGATTCTTGCCGATGCGGATGAGTTGGGCCAGGTTTTTTCCAACCTGGTGGCAAATGCCCTTTACGAGATGGTCGGTGGCGGCAAACTCTCCATCGGTCTCGCTGCGGCACAGGGGGAAGTGCAGGTGACGGTGGCCGATACCGGGCGCGGAATCCCCGCCGAGCATCTGAACAAGATTTTCGATCCTTTCTTTACCACCAAGGAGCGAGGCACCGGCTTCGGGCTCTCGGTGGTGCTGCGCATCGTCAAAAATTACGGCGGTCGTATTCAGGTGGAGAGCGAACCGGGGGCCGGCAGCAGGTTCCTGGTGAGTCTGCCGCTGGCTTGACCCTCAAGACGCATGGCGCTCTGGCTGCGTGACATTTCCTTGGACTGGGAGCAGGGCGAAACTCTGCTGCCGGTCCGGATCGCCCGGCTGCTCGGTGTTTCCCCTGCGGCGATCGGCCAGGTCAAGGTCTTGCGTCGCGCGGTCGATGCCCGGCGCAAACCGCGCTTGCGCCGGATTTACACCGTCGAGTTCAGCGTCAGCGATGAAGCGCTCCTGTTGCAGCGCCATGCCGCCAATCCGCACCTGCAGGCCGCCGTGCCCGCCGAAACGCTGCCGGTGCAGCGCCTGGGCAGGCCGCAGCGGGTGCTGGTGGTCGGTATGGGGCCGGCCGGGTTGTTCGCCGCCCATCGGCTGGCGCAGTGCGGTGCCCGGGTGACTTTGATCGAACGTGGCCGCCCGGTGGCCGAGCGGATTCGCGATGTCGAACGCTTCTGGGCCGGCGGAGAACTCGATCCACAAAGCAATGTCCAGTTTGGCGAGGGCGGTGCCGGAACCTTCTCCGACGGCAAACTGAGCACCCGCCTTAACCACCCCTGGCTGCGGCAGGTTCTCAGCACCTTGGTGGCCTACGGGGCGCCGGAGGAGATTCTGGTGGAGGCGCGGCCGCATATCGGGACGGATCGCCTGCGTCTGCTGCTGACCCGCTTTCGCGCCGGTTTGCAGGAACTCGGCGTCGAGATCCGCTACCAGACCCGGCTGAGCGATCTCGAAGTGAGTGGCGGTTGCGTGACCGCGGGGATCGTCGATGATCAGGGCCGGATTCCCTGTGAAGCCCTGGTGCTGGCTCCCGGGCACAGTGCCCGCGATACCTACAGGATGCTGGCGGCACGCGGCGTGGCGCTGGAGGCCAAGAGCTTCGCGGTCGGCGTGCGGGTCGAGCACCCGCGCGAGCTGATCGACCGGATTCAGTACGGGGCGCAGCGCCCGCACGATGTGCCGGCAGCCGATTACGTCCTGCGCTATAATGATGCGGACAGCGGGCGCGGGGTCTATTCCTTCTGCATGTGCCCGGGCGGGGAGGTGATCAACGCCGCATCGTCCGCCGGGGAAGTGGTGGTCAACGGCATGAGCCGCTCCGCCCGTGCGGCCCCGTGGTCCAACAGCGCCCTGGTGGTGTCGGTTCACCCCTCCGACTGGGCGCACCCCGGAGTGCTGGGCGGCATGGAGTGGCAGCAGGAGCTCGAACGTCAGGCCTTCGCCGTGGCTGGTGATTATCGGGCCCCGGCCCAGAACCTGCTGGCCTTTGCCGGGCTCGGCCAGGGGCCGTGCCGCAGTTCCTGCCGCCCGGAGGTGGTGGAAGCCGATCTCGGCATCCTGCTGCCGGAACCGGTGACGATCGGATTGCGCCGGGCGCTGCCGCATTTTGACCGGCAGATGCGCGGCTTTCTGACCCGGGAGGCGGTGCTGGTCGGAGTCGAAACCCGTACGTCGGCCCCCGTGCGTATCGTCCGCGATGGCAACGGCGTGTCCGTGTCCCATCCCGGGCTCTACCCGGCCGGTGAAGGGGCTGGCTATGCCGGGGGGATCATGAGCGCGGCCCTTGACGGTTTGCGGGTCGCCGAGCAGATTGTTCAGCAGGTCAACCAGGGGAGAGAGGCGTGAGCAAGGTTTTCGTCAACCAGATTCAGGAGCGCGACTGGGTGGAGGCGCCGTTTCTGGTGCGCGACAAAAACGTGGGGATGGCCAAGAACGGCAAGCCGTACCTGACCCTTAAGCTGATGGATCGCAGCGGCGAGATCGAGGGGCGCATCTGGGACCGGGTGGATGAATTGAGCGGCCTGTTCGAGCGCAACGATTTCATCCTGGCGGCCGGCAAGGCCAGCGTCTACCTGGGCAAGATGCAGCTGGTCATCCAGGATCTCTCCCGCATGGAGGAGAGCCAGGTCGATCTTGCCGATTTCCTCCCGGTCTCCTCGCGCCCGCTGGAACAGATGGTGGCGGAGTTGCGCAGTCTGGTCGCCGGCTTCAGCGACCGCAACCTGGGGCAGCTGATGGAGGCCTTTCTTGCCGACGAGCAGTGGCTGGCGGCCTTCAGCCGGGCGCCGGCGGCCAAAGCCATGCACCATGTCTATCTTGGCGGCCTGCTCGAGCATTCCCTGGCGGTGGCGGCCCTGGCCGACGACATCTGCCGGCGCTACCCCGGGCTGCACCGTGACCTGCTGGTGACCGGTGCCTTGCTGCACGATGTCGGCAAGATCAGCGAATTGCGCTTCGAACGCTCCTTCGAATACAGCGATGCCGGCAAGCTGCTGGGCCATATCGTCATCGGTGTCGAAATGGTCGAAGAAAAGATCCGCCTGATACCGGGGTTCCCCAGGGAGCTGGCGATCCTGCTCAAGCATCTGCTCCTTTCCCATCATGGCCAGTACGAGTACGGTTCGCCGAAGCGCCCGAAGACGCTGGAGGCGGTGGTCCTCAACTTCATCGACGATCTCGACTCGAAGATCAACGGCGTGCGCACTCACCTGGAGAAGGATATCTCCGGCGACACGGGTTGGACCCAGTACCATCGGCTCTACGACCGCTATTTCTTCAAAGGGTTTGACAATGCCGTAGCGCTTCCGGAAGAGCCGCTTCCGGAACCTCCGCGTCCGATGCCCGCCCCCCGGGCCAAGGAACGCCCGGCACCGTCACGAAGCGCCTTCAACAATGTCCTGGCCGAGCAGCTGCGCGGCATCACCCCCAATCTCTTCGCCCCTGCCGAGGAGGAGCCTCGCGATGAATGATCAAGGGCTGCTGACGACGGTGGTCGTCGGTCCGCTGCAAGTCAACTGCTACCTGCTGGCCTGCCCCCAGACCCGCCTCGCCCTGGTGATCGATCCGGGAGACGAGGGGGAGAGGATTTTGGCCGCCGCCCGTGCCAACGACTGGCGGATAGATAAAATCGTCAATACCCACGGGCACTTCGACCACGTCGGCGCCAACCGTACTCTGGTGGCGGCGACCGGAGCCCCCCTGCTGATGCACGCCGCCGACCTGCCGCTGCTGGAGCGGGCACAGGCCCACGCCCGCGGCTACGGGCTCGACAGCGAGGGATCGCCACCCCCCGATCAGCTGCTTGCCGATGGCGACGAGATTGCCTGCGGAAGCTTGAGATGCCGGGTGATCCATCTCCCCGGGCACTCCCCCGGCGGCATCGCCCTGCTCTGTGGCGGTCATCTGTTCCCTGGGGATGTGCTCTTTGCCGGTTCGGTTGGGCGCACCGATCTCCCCGGCGGCGACCATCGCCAGCTGATCGAGGGGATTCGCAGCAAACTCTGGGTCCTCCCCGGAGAGACCATCGTCCACCCCGGGCACGGCCCGGACACCACCATCGCCCGGGAAATGCGCAGCAACCCCTATGCCGGGGTTGGTGTCCCGGTTTAGCGGCAAGGAGGCAGGCATGTATCGCGGCAAGCAGATAGTGCTCGGCGTCACCGGTGGGATCGCGGCCTACAAGGCGGTCGAGCTGTTGCGCCTGCTGACCAAGGCCGGTGCCGAGGTACAGGTGATCATGACCCGTCACGCCCAAGAGTTCGTCGGGCCGCTGACCTTCCAGACCCTTTCCGGCCAGCCCGTGCATACCGAACTGTTCAACCTGATCCAGGAACGGGAGATCGGCCACATCTCCCTGGCCGACCGGGCCGATCTGTGCATCGTGGCCCCGGCCACCGCCAACGTCATCGGCAAGGTCGCCAACGGCATCGCCGACGATTTGCTGACCACCACCCTGATGGCAACCAAGGCCCCGGTCCTGTTCGTCCCGGCGATGAATGTCAACATGTGGGAGAATCCGCTCTGCCAGGAGAACTGCGAGCGCCTGCGCCGGCATGGCTATCATCTGCTGGCCCCGGTGGTCGGCGACCTGGCCTGCGGCTGGGAAGGGGCGGGGAAAATGCCGGAGCCGGCGGCGATCTTCGACTATGCCGAAGCCCTGGTCGGCTCCCGGGAACTGGCAGGGCGGACCGTGCTGGTGACCGCCGGGCCGACGCGCGAGGAGCTCGATCCGGTGCGCTACCTCACCAACCACTCGTCGGGAAAAATGGGATACGCCATCGCCCGGGAGGCGCGGAACCGCGGGGCGCGGGTCGTTCTGGTCAGCGGTCCGGTGGAGCTTCCGGCGCCGCAGCAGGTGGAACTGGTGCCGGTGACGACCGCCTGCGAGATGCATGAGGCGGTCATGGCCCGGGCCGGCAGCGCCGATGTGGTCGTCAAGTCCGCGGCGGTGGCCGACTTCCGCCCCGCGCAGCGCGGGGCCGGCAAACTCAAGAAAGGGGAGGCCGGGACGATGACGCTGGAGTTGGTGCGCAATCCCGACATCCTTGCCGAACTCGGCGTCCTGCCGCACAAACCGCTGCTGATCGGGTTTGCCGCTGAAACCGCCGATCTGCTTTCCAATGCGCGGCAAAAACTCGCCGGCAAAGGGCTTGACCTGATCGTGGCCAACGACGTCACCGAAGCGGGGTCCGGTTTCGGTTGCGACACCAACCGGGTGCAGTTGCTGGGCGCTGACGGGACGGTCGAGGCCTTGCCCTGCCTGCCCAAGGCCGAGGTTGCGGAGCGGATTGTCGGGCGGATCGTCGCCCTGCTCAAAGAGTCGGGGGCGGTTCAGGCGGCGGTCAGGCGCAGCAACTGGTCCTGATCGAAGAGACCGGCCCGCAGCGTCTCCTTGACCTGCAGCAGCAGGCGTTCCGCTTCGGCTTCGCTGAGCTTGCCGTCGAGCCAGAGGAGATTGAGATTGCGGCGGATCTTGTCGGCGGCGGCCAGGGCGCGTTCGCCGGTCGGATCGGCGTTCTGCCAGGGGCTCGCCTCCAGAGAGCACATCACGCTGAAGACGGCGTCCCGTGCCAGGTCAAGGTACTCCTGCCGGTCGGATTCGTGCAGCGGCCGACGCGTGGTGTGTTCCAGCATCGCCAGGGTGCGCTGCCAACGCTTCAGGCGGTTGAGCAGCAGCAGGGAGTCGAACAGCCGCTTGTTGGTGGCGAAGGAAAAGATGGTGTTGGCCAGCACCTTGCGCAGCATGCGGTCGTTGTCGGAGAAGTCGAAACGGCCGAGAGCCCGGGCCATTTGCCAGGCCTCGGCACTGACGTGGGCCTCGAAGCGCATCTCCCAGTAGGCGTGGTTGAGCAGCGTGGTGTTGTAACTGCGCATCAGCTTGTAGGGGACGTAGTAGCCGTGAGCCACGGTATCGGCAGCCAGGTGGCTGAGATAACCGTAGGCGCAGGCGCGCTGGGCATCGTCCTCGGCCGCCTCCAGGACCTTGTGCCCCATGCGCCAGGCGTGACAGTGACGCAGGTAGTGGGTGTACTTCTTCCCCAGCGTGATGTCGGCGCTGATACAGCCGTACAGGTAGTCGTGGGGATAGGCGGCCAAAAGAGTCTGCAGGTGGAGCGGCAGCCGCGCCCCCTGTTCGAGGAGCCAGGAACCGACCTGGAGATGCACACCGACCCCCCACGCCCACGCCTCAGCGGGGGCAAACAGCAGGATGCCGAGCGGCAGCACGATGACAGCGAGAGTTTTCAGCATGGGCTTTGATCTCAAGGATAATACATTCGCGGTGGTAAGGGGAAGTTCCGATGCCTGACCGTTTGCTCAATGAGCTGCGCGAGGCCCTGGGCGCGGCCCGCAGCCACCTGGAATATGAGCGTGACCTCGGTTTCGGCGAGGTCACTTTGTCTGCCGCCCCGCCGCTGCCGGTTGCCGGTGGCACTCTCGACGAGGTGCGCGCCCATCTCGGCGACTGCCGACGCTGCCCCCTGTGCGAGACGCGCAAGTCGCTGGTTTTCGGTGTCGGCAACCCGGCAGCCAGGCTGGTTCTGGTCGGCGAGGCGCCGGGGCGGGAGGAGGATGAGCGGGGCGAACCGTTTGTCGGCGAGGCCGGCCGCTTGCTCGACCGCATCCTCTTGGCCATGGGGTTGCAGCGTGACCAGGTCTACATCTGCAATGTCCTCAAGTGCCGGCCGCCCAACAACCGCGACCCTGAACCCGAGGAGGTGACCACCTGTGAGCCGTTTCTGGTCCAGCAGCTGGCGGCGATCCGCCCGGAGATGATCGTGGCCCTCGGGCGCTTCGCCATCCAGACGCTGCTGCAGACCAAGGTGCCGATCAGCAAGCTGCGCGGCACCTGGCAAAGCTACCAGGGGATTCCGCTGATGCCGACCTATCACCCGGCCTATCTGCTGCGCAACCCTTTGGGGAAGCGGGAGGTCTGGGCCGACATGCGCCTGGTGATGCAGCGCCTCCGCGAGAGCGACGGCTGACCCTCAACCTCAACCTGCCTCACCCATCCCCTGTCTTTTCAGCTTTTCCACCAGCGTCGTCCGGTTCAGCCCCAGCAGAGCCGCGGCCCTGGCCTTGACGCCGTTGCTGCGGTCCAGAGCCTGCTGCAACAGCTCCTTTTCCAACTCGGCCACGAACCCGGGCAGGTCGAGTCCTTCCTCGGGGAGCCTGGCTAACGGCAGATGATTGTTGTCCGGCAACCCGCCGATTTGAGGCGGCAGGTCGGCGCGATCGATGACGGTCCCGTCGGTCAGGGCTACGCTGCGCTCGATGACGTTTTCCATCTCGCGAACATTCCCTGGCCAGCCGTAGTTTTCCAGGGCCCGCAGGGCCGCCGGCGTCAGGGCCATCTCCGGGCGGCGCATCTCCGTGCAGATCTTGCGCAGAAAATGCCGGGCCAGCAGCGGCACGTCGTCGCGGCGCTCGCTCAGGCTCGGCAGGACGATGGGGATGACGTTGAGGCGGTAATAGAGATCCTCCCGAAACAGTCCCTCCTTGACCAGCCCCTCAAGATCGGCGTTGGTTGCCGAGATCACGCGAACGTCGAGCTTGATGCGGCGCGTGCCGCCGACCCGCTCGATCTCCTGCTCCTGCAGCACACGCAACAGCTTCATCTGCAGGTGCGGCGGCATGGTGCCGATCTCGTCGAGGAAGATGGTGCCGCCGTGGGCCAGTTCGAATTTGCCGGGTTTGTCGGCAACCGCGCCGGTGAAGGCGCCGCGCACATGGCCGAACAGTTCGCTCTCCAGCAGGTCGGCGGGGATCGCACCGCAGTTGATGGCGACGAACGGCTTTTCCTTGCGCGGCCCGTTAAAGTGGATGGCGCGCGCCACCAGTTCCTTGCCGGTGCCCGAGGCACCGAGGACCAGCACGGTGGAGTCGGTGTGAACGATCTTTTCCATCCGCGCGAAGACCTGCTGCATGGCCGGGCTGTTGCCGATGATGTTGGCGAACTTGTACTTGCCGCGCAGCTGCTGGCGCAGATAGAGATTCTCCGCGACCAGACGGCTGGTGCCGACCGCCTTGGCCACCAGCACCTTGAGCTTCTCGAAGTTGACCGGCTTGACGATGTAGTCGAAGGCCCCGCCTTTCATCGCTTCCACGGCGGTCTCCGCGGAAGCCTGGCCGGTAATCAGGATGACCTGGGCCGGCAGGGCCAGCGCCTTGACTTTGTGCAGCAGGTCGATGCCGCTCACCCCCGGCAGGAACAGGTCGGTGATGATCGCTGCAAACGGCTGAGAGGTCAGCAGCTCCACCCCCTCTTCCCCGGAGTCGGCGGTGGTGACCGCGTACCCCTCGCGGCGCAGCAGCAGCCCCAACCCCTCCCGGCTCCCCGGGTCGTCATCGATCAGCAGGATCTGCGCGGCGTCACTCATCGGCCCCTCCGCGGTTGGCGTCATTCATTTGACGCTTGCACCTTAGCACGCCGCGAGTCTGCCGGCAAGTGGCGGCTCCTGAGAGTAAACGATTGACAGGCGGCGCGGCCTTGCTAGAATTGTGCAATGATTTCCAACCGTTTTCTCCGCCGCTTGACTCTGTTTTGTGGATTGTTCCTGGCCCTCTGCTGTCGGCCCGGGATCGGTGCCGCAGCTGATCTGCCGTTGGTGCGCGTCAGCGGCGCCATCAACCCGGTCATCGCCGATTTCATCGCCACGGAGCTGGCGGCGGCCAACGCCGCCGGCGCCCCGGCTTTCCTCATGGAGATCGACACGCCGGGGGGGCTGGATACCGCCATGCGCGATATCATCCGGGCGCTTCTTGCCTCCAGGACCCCGGTGATCGTCTATGTCGCGCCGAGCGGAGCGCGGGCCGCTTCGGCCGGGGCGCTCATCACGCTGGCCGCCGATTTTGCCGCCATGGCGCCGGGGACCAACATCGGTGCGGCGACGCCGGTGTCGATCGGCGGCGGAGCGGGGATGGACGAGACCATGAAGCACAAGGTGGTCAACGATGCCGTCGCCTATGCCCGCTCCATTGCCGAACAGCGCGGCCGTAACGTCGAATGGGCCGAACGGATCGTCCGCGACGGGGCCTCCACCTCCGCCCAGGAGGCCATGGAGCTGAAGGTCATCGATCTGCTCGCCGAAAGTCGGGACGACCTGCTCAAACAGCTCGACGGACGTCGTTACCTGCGCGACGGCAAGGAACGGCATCTGAAGTTGGGCGGCGTCGAGCCGGTGCTGCGCGAAATGGGCTGGGGGAAGCGGATTCTCGACGCGGTGAGCAACCCCACCGTCGCCTATCTGCTGATGATGCTCGGCATTCTCGGCATCTTCTTCGAAATTTCCCAGCCGGGGGTGATTCTCCCCGGCGTGATAGGCGCCCTGGCCATCCTCCTGGCTCTTTTTGCCTTCCAGGCCCTGCCGATCAACTACGTCGGCGTGCTGCTGATCCTTTTGGCCCTGGTCTTCTTCCTCCTCGAGCTCAAGGTGGTGTCCTACGGGATGCTGTCGATCTGCGGGGTCATCGCCCTGGCCTTTGGCTCGCTGATGCTGATCGATTCCCCCGACCCGGCCCTGCGCATCTCCCTTGCGGTCATCGTTTCGACCGTCCTCTCCTGTGCCGGCATCATTCTCTTCTGCCTGTGGTCGGTCACGCGGGCCCAGCGCCGGCCGGTGATAACCGGCCAGGAAGGGATGATCGGCGCGCACGGTCAGGCGGTGACCGCCGTGCAGCGGAGCGGCAAGGTATTCGTCAACGGCGAATACTGGGACGCCAGCGCCGATGAGGAACTGCCGGCCGGTACCGAGATCGAGGTCACCGGCCTTGGCGAGCAGATGACCCTGCAGGTCAAAGCCCGTGTGACACCCCCTGCCGAAAGGAACCGGTCATGACGTTTCACTTCAACCCACAGGAGTTCGATATGCTGATAGCCTATGCTGTTCCCGTTGCCCTGGTGATTTTCGTTATCGCCAATGCCGTTCGCGTGCTCATGGAATACGAGCGCGGCGTGGTTTTTCGCCTCGGCCGCTACAGCGGCGTCAAGGGACCGGGGCTGCGCTTCATCATCCCGGTGATCGACAAGCTGGTCAAAGTCAGCCTGCGCACCGTGGCGATGGATGTCCCTCCCCAGGATGTCATCACCAAGGACAACGTTTCGGTCAAGGTCAACGCGGTCCTCTACTTTCGTGTGCTGGCCCCGGAGAAGGCCCTGATCAACGTGGAGAATTACCTGTATGCCACCAGCCAGTTGGCGCAGACCACCCTGCGCAGCGTGCTCGGCCAGTCGGAACTGGACGAGTTGCTGGCTCACCGCGACAAGATCAACCTGGAGCTGCAGCAGATTCTCGATCGCCAGACCGACATCTGGGGGATCAAGGTGACGAACGTGGAAGTCAAGCACATCGACCTTCCCGCCGAGATGCAGCGTGCCATGGCCCGCCAGGCCGAGGCCGAACGCGAGCGACGCTCCAAGGTGATCCATGCCGAAGGGGAGTTCCAGGCCAGCCAGAAGCTGGCGGAAGCCGCTTCGGTGATCTCCGCCGAACCGGGGGCATTGCAGTTGCGTTTTTTGCAGACCCTGACCGAAGTGGCCACGGAAAAGAACTCGACTATCATCTTTCCGGTGCCGATCGACCTGATCAAGCCGTTCCTGGAGAAGAAGAGCCAGGGCTGAGGGTAAGGAGCAAGGTGGGCGGAAAGCGGGGGCATGGTCATCCACGCCCCCGCTTTTTTTGTCCTTGACAGGGGCGGGGCGGTTTGTTTAGATGGCCGGGCCAGGGCGCCTAAGTTATTAATTTTGTTGAAAAAATTTACTATTACTAAATATTTTAGCGAGACTTTCCTTTCCGTTGATTCACGATAAACTTCTGGTTGTTTGCTCTTTTTAAGGAGACCCGCATGCCCGTCAAGAACTTCCGCAAAGTCATGGCCGCCAACCGCGGCGAGATCGCCATCCGTATCTTCCGTGCCTGTACCGAACTCGGGATCGGCACGGTGGCGATCTACTCGGAGCAGGACAAGCTGGCCCTGCACCGCTACAAGGCCGACGAAGCCTACCTGGTCGGCAAGGGGAAGGGGCCGATCGACGCCTATCTGGCGATCGACGAGATCATCGATCTGGCGCGCAAGAAGGAAATCGACGCCATCCATCCGGGCTACGGATTCCTTTCCGAAAACCCGGAATTCTCCGCGGCCTGCGAACGGGCCGGGATCACCTTCATCGGCCCGACCCCGGGGATTCAGCAGCGGGTCGGCGACAAGGTGTCCGGGCGCAAGGTGGCGATCGATGCCGGTGTGCCGGTTGTTCCCGGCACCCCCAATCCGGTGCGTTCCGAGGAAGAGGCGCTGATCTTCGCCAAGGAGGCCGGCTACCCGATCATCATCAAGGCTTCGGCCGGCGGCGGCGGGCGCGGCATGCGCGTGGCGCGCAATCAGAAGGAACTGCTCGAAGGGCTGAAGTCGGCGGCCTCCGAGGCCCAGGCGGCCTTCGGCAACGCCACCATTTTCCTCGAGAAGTACATTGAGAAGCCCAAGCACGTCGAAGTGCAGATCCTCGGCGACAACCACGGCAACATCGTGCATTTTTACGAGCGCGACTGCTCGATCCAGCGCCGCCATCAGAAGGTTATCGAAATCGCCCCGTCGCTCTACCTGACCGAAAAGAAGCGCAAGGAAGTCTGCGATTACGCCATGGCGCTGGCCAAGCATGTCGGCTACCGCAATGCCGGCACCGTCGAATTCCTCATGGACCAGCAGGGGAAGTTCTACTTCATCGAAGTCAACCCGCGCATCCAGGTCGAGCACACGGTCACCGAGCTGGTGACCATGCGCAACCTGGTACAGGCGCAGATTCGTGTCGCCCAGGGGTACAAGCTCTCCGACCCGGAGATCGGCATCAAGAGCCAGAAGGATGTCGAACTGCGCGGCTACGCGATCCAGAGCCGCATCACTACCGAGGATCCGAAGAACAACTTCGCCCCCGATTTCGGCACCATCAAGGCCTACCGCTCGGCCGCCGGCTTCGGTGTGCGCCTCGATGCGGCGGCGGCCTACTCCGGGGCGGTCATCACCCCCCACTACGATTCGCTGCTGGTGAAGATCTCCACCTGGGGCTTGAGCTTCAACGACGCGGCGCGCACCATGCACCGTGCCCTGCAGGAGTTCCGCGTGCGCGGGGTGAAGACTAACATCGGCTTCCTCGAGAAGGTCATCACCCACCCGGTCTTCCTGGAGGGGAAATGCGATACCGCGTTCCTCGATGAGCATCCCGAGGTCTTCGATCTCAAGGTCAAGAAGGACCGCGCCACCAAGATCATGAACTTCATCGGCACCACCACGGTCAATGGCTACCCTGGAATCAAGCCGGAGCGCGCCCTGAAGTTCCGCAACCTGCGCGAACCTGAGGTGCCGGAGATCCCCTACGGCAAGGCGCTGCCGCGCGGCACCCGCGACATCCTCCTGGCCAAGGGGCCCGAGGGGCTGGCCAACTGGGTACTGAAGAACAAGCAGCTGCTGATCACCGACACCACCATGCGCGATGCCCACCAGTCGCTGATGGCCACGCGTTTCCGCACCTACGATCTCGACCGCATCGCCGAGGCCACCGCTCACCTGGGCGGCGGTCTCTTCTCCCTGGAGATGTGGGGCGGAGCGACCTTCGACGTCTCCATGCGCTTCCTGCGCGAGGATCCGTGGGAGCGCCTCGACCGCCTGCGCAAGAAGGTTCCGAACATCCTCTTCCAGATGTTACTGCGTGGCTCCAACGCCGTCGGCTACACCAACTACCCGGACAACGTGGTCCAGGAGTTCGTGGTCAAGGCCGCCGAGAGCGGCATCGACGTGTTCCGCATCTTCGACTCGCTGAACTGGACCAAGGGGATGCAGGTGGCCATGGGTGCGGTGCGCGAGCGCACCGGCGCGGTGTGCGAGGCGGCCATGTGCTATACCGGCGACATCCTCGATCCGAAGCGCGACAAGTATCCCTTGAGCTACTACGTCGAACTGGCCAAGGAGCTGGAGAAGATGGGGGCGCATATCCTGGCGATCAAGGACATGGCCGGCCTGCTCAAGCCCTTTGCCGCCGAAAAGCTGATCAAGACGCTCAAGCAGGAGGTCGGCATCCCTATCCACCTGCACACCCACGATACCTCCAGCAACGGCGGCGCCATGCTGCTGATGGCTGCCCAGGCCGGCGTCGACATCGTCGACGTGGCGCTCTCCTCGGTCTCGGGGCTGACCGCGCAGCCGAACATGAACGCCCTGCTGGCCGCCCTGCACGGCACCATCTGGGATCCTCAGCTCGACCAGGACGGGCTGCAGAAGCTGGCCAACTACTGGGAGACGGTGCGCACCTACTATGCGCCGTTCGAGTCGGAGCTGCGCAGCGGCACGGCGCAGGTCTATCACCACGAAATCCCCGGTGGCCAGTACTCCAACTACAAGCCGCAGGTCGAGGGGTTGGGCCTCGGGCACCGCTGGGAGGAGTGCAAGGAGATGTACCGCAAGGTCAACGACCTGTTCGGCGATGTCATCAAGGTGACGCCGTCGTCGAAGATCGTCGGCGACATGGCGATGTTCCTGGTACAGAACAACCTGGAGCCGGACGATGTCTTCACCAAGGGCGAGGAGCTGGCTTTCCCGCAGGGGGTCATCGATTTCTTCAAGGGGATGATCGGCCAGCCGGTCGGCGGCTTCCCCAAGCGCCTGCAGGAGATCATCCTCAAGGGCGAGAAGCCGCTCACCTGCCGCCCCGGCGAACTGCTCGAGCCGGTCGATTTCGCCGCCAGGAAGCAGGAGCTGGAACTGAAGCTGGGGCACACGGTCAGCGAGCGCGAAGTTCTCTCCGCCGTTCTTTATCCGGGGGTGTTCGAGGAGTTCGACCGGCATCGCCAGGAGTACAGCGATACGTCATTCCTGCCGACGCCGGTCTTCTTCTACGGCCTGGATGTCGGCGACGAGGTCAACATCGACATCGAAGCCGGCAAGACGCTGATCATCAAGCTCAACGCCATCGGCCGCGTGCATGACGACGGCAACCGCAACATCTATTTCGAAATCAACGGCGAGCCGCGGGTCATCACGGTCAAGGACCAGTCGGTCAAGACCAGCGAGGTCAGCCACCAGAAGGCCGATCCGGCCAATCTCAAGCACATTGGCGCGCCGATGCCCGGCAAGGTCTTCAAGCTGATGGTTGCGGTCGGCGACAAGGTCAGCGCCGGAGATACCCTGCTGACCACCGAGGCGATGAAGATGGAGACCAACGTCAAGGCGAAGGTCGATGGCGTGATTGCCGAGCTGCGCTTCGAACAGGGCGCGCAGATCGAGCAGGGGGATCTGCTGGTGGTGCTTGAGTAGTTGACGGAAAAATCAAACAACGGAAAACTGCGGGGGACGGCTCAGCTCAGGTCGTCCCCCGTTCTTTCTCCTTGCTCCTGACGTCTCACTCCTCACGAGTTTACAGCGGATGGCCGTGCAGCAGCTCCCTGGCCTTGCGCAGGCTCTCTTCGTCGCCAAGCAGCATGAGCGTGTCCCCGGGAGCCAGACGCAGGGTCGGGCCGGGGTTGTGGGTCGTGCGCATGTCGCGGATGACGCCGACCACCATGGCGCCGGTCGCCCCGCGGAAATCGAGCTCGGCCAGACTCCGGTCGAAGCAGGGGGAATCCTCGGGGACCGCCTGCAGTTCCATCTCCGCGCCGTTCATGACGGTCAGATAGCTGCTCAGTTTACCGGGCTGTTTTTCGGGCTGGCGGTAGCGCAGGTGATGCTCGTCGCGGACCTCGTCGAGAATCTTCAGGATACGACCTTCGTTGGCGCGGAAATGCTGCATCAAAAAGGTCGACAGCTCCAGCCCGGCGCCCAGCTCGTCGGGGAGCGCCTCGTCGGCTCCGGCTGACAGCAGGGGTTCGATTTCGCTGACGTAGCGGACTCTGGCGAGGATGTACAGCTTCGGGTTGAGTTCGCGGGCGATCGGAATGGTGCGGGCCAGCGCGGCAGGGTCGTTGATCGCCAGGACCAGTGCCCTGGCCCGGTGAACGCCGGCGCCTTCCAAAACGTGCGGGGCGCTGGCGTCGCCGTGCAGGATGATCTCCCCGGCCAGTTTGGCGCGGCGTACGGCGTCGCCGTTGACCTCGACATGGATGTAGGGGATGTGGAATTCGCGCAGGATTCTGGCCACATTGCGGGCCGACAGACCGTAACTGGCAATGATCACGTGCCCTTCCAGGTTGCCGGTGCGTTCGCGTTCCTCTTCTCCGGCGTGGCGCACCGGACGGCCGAACCAGGTGGAGAGGGTAGTGGCAAGCGCTTCAGCATGTCCGAAGACCAGCGGCGTGATCATCATCGACAGGGCGACGATCGACAGGGCCAGTTGATAGGTCGCTTCTTGCAGGACACCGAGGGCGAGCGCCTGCTTCAGGAGGATGAAGGAAAACTCTCCCCCCTGGAAGGTCACCAGCCCGGTGATCAGCGCGGTACGCAGCGGGTAGCGGCAGATCAGTGCCCCCAGGCTGCCGGCAACGGTCTTGGCCAGTCCGAGCAGGACCAGACCGATCAGGACCTGCCACCAGTTGGTCAGCAGCAGGCGCACATCGACCAGCATGCCGACCGAGATGAAGAAGACCGCCAGGAAGACGTCGCGAAACGGAATGATGTCCGAGAGCACCTGGTGGGACGAGTCCGACTCGGCCAGCGCCAGCCCGGCGAGAAAGGCCCCCAGGGCCAGTGACAGCCCGGCCTGGTAGGTGGCCCCGGCGGTACCGAGGACGAGGACCAGGATGGTCAGGCGAAACAGTTCCGGCGAGCGCGTCTGCAGGATGCCGCGCAAAAGCGGATTGAGCAGGTGGCGGGCGAACAGGTAGAGCCCCCCCATGATCAGCCCGGCATGAAGCACGGTCCAGAGGGAAAACTCGTGGGGCTGGCTGCCGAGCAGGGGGAGCGCGACCAGGAAGAGGATGACGCACAGGTCCTGGAAAAGCAGGATCCCCAAAGAGATGCGGCCGTGGGCCGAATCGATCTCGCCGCTCTCCAGGAGCAGCTTGAGAACGATGGCCGTCGATGACAGGGCCATCGCCATCCCCAGCCCGGCCGCACTGCGCCAGTTTTCGCCGAGGAGCATGGTGCCGAAGCCGACCGCCATGGCGGTTGCCGCCAGTTGGGTGGTGCCGGCTTTGAGTAGCAGCCCTTTAAGGCGCATGATGCGCGAGTAGGAGAACTCCAGGCCGATGGTGAAGAGCAGCAGGATCACGCCGATTTCGGCGACGATCTCGACCTCGTGAATCCCCTTGATCAGGTGAAAGCCGTAGGGGCCGACCAAAAGGCCGGTGACCAGATAGCCGACGATCGGCGACTGCTTCAGTCGGCTGAACAGCCAGGCGTTGACCGTCGCCAGCGTCAGCAGGATGAAGATTTCGCGGAGGACGGAGAGGTCGGCCATCTCTAGTCCCCGTCGCCGGTGAGTTCCCTGCGCCTGGCCGCCCACCAGGCCAGGCGCTCGGCGATGGTCTTCTCGTACCCGCTCTCCTTCGGTCGGTAGAAGGCGTGGCCGGCGAGCTGCTCGGGGAGATGGGTCTGGGTGACAACGGCGTCGGCGCGGTCGTGGGCGTACTGGTAGCCCTTGTGGTAGCCGAGTTCCTTCATCAGCCGGGTCGGGGCGTTGCGGATATGCAGCGGCACCGGCAGGGCCCCGCTCTTCCTGACTTCGGCCAGCGCCGCGTCGATGGCGACGTAGGCGGCGTTGCTCTTCGGCGCGGTGGCGAGATAGGTCACCGCCTGGGCCAGGGGGATGCGTCCCTCCGGCAGGCCGATCACATGCAGGGCCTGCTGGGCGGCGACCGCGACCTGCAGGGCGCGCGGGTCGGCGTTGCCGACATCCTCGGCGGCGAAGATGATCATGCGCCGGGCGATGAACATCGGGTCCTCGCCGGCCTCGAGCATCCGTGCCAGCCAGTAGATGGCGGCATCCGGGTCGGAGCCGCGCAGACTCTTGATGAAGGCTGAGATGACGTTGTAGTGCTCCTCGCCCCCCTGGTCGTAGAGGAGCGGGGCCTTTTGCAGGGCCGCCTCCACGGTGGCCAACTCGATGCGGCCGTCTTCGGCCAGGTTGGCCGCCAGTTCCAGGGTGTTGAGCGCCACGCGCGCGTCGCCGTGGGCCATCTCGGCGAGGAAGGTGATGGCGTCCGCGTCGGCGGCGAGGGATCTTCCGCCGAGCCCCTCCGGAACCGTCAGGGCCCGCTCCAGAAGCACGCGCAGATCCTCCGGTGCCAGCTGCTCCAGGACGAAGACCCGGGAGCGCGACAGCAGCGCCGAGTTGACCTCGAAGGACGGATTCTCGGTGGTCGCCCCGATCAGGATCACGTCGCCGCGTTCCACCCAGGGGAGGAAGGCGTCCTGCTGGGCCTTGTTGAAGCGGTGAATCTCGTCGACGAACAGCACCGTGCGCCGCCCGTGATAGCTGCGCTCCTCCTGGGCCTTGGCGACGATCTCACGGACCTCCTTCACCCCCTGCAGCACCGCCGAGAAGGCGGCGAAGCGACAACTGGTCGAGGCGGCGATCACCTGGGCAAGGGTGGTTTTGCCGGTGCCGGGCGGGCCCCAGAAGATCACCGAAGTCAGTTGGTCGGTTTCGATCAGGCGCCGCAGGATCTTCCCCTCGCCGAGCAGGTGCCGCTGGCCGACGACCTGGTCCAGGGTGTGCGGGCGCATCCGTTCGGCCAGGGGCGGCGGGGTGCGGGCGGCGGCGGTGGAGGAGAACAGGTCCATAGCCAAGGATGCTAGCATAGGCACCGCCAACCGACAACGTCCGTGGACATGGACAATCCCCTGTCGCTGTGCTAACTTTTTTCGGCATGTATTCAGGAGGTCGGTCCTTGCAAACGATCGGAATCTTTGTCAAGCGGCATCATCAGGACGCGTTGCGGGTCGCCGCCGAAGCCTGTGCCTGGCTGAAGGCGCGCGGCATTGCCGTACTGGTCGATGACACCCTCGCCGCGCAAATCCCCGGTGCCGACGCCTGTCCCCTGAGGGAGATCCCCGAAGCGGCCGACATGCTCATCGTTCTCGGCGGCGACGGCACGCTGCTGTCGGTGGCGCGCCTGGCCGGTGACCGGCGCACGCCGATCCTCGGCATCAACCTCGGCAGTCTCGGCTTCCTCACCGAAATCACTCGCGACGAACTCGATCCGGTTCTGTCCCGGCTGGTGGCCGGGGAGCTGCCGATCGCCGAGCGCATGCGCCTTGATGTGGCGATCCGCCGGGACGACGTCGAGGTCGGCCGCTACCTGGTGCTCAACGATTTGGTCATCAACAAGGGGGCGCTGGCCAGGATCATCGACATGGAGGCCTCGATCGATGACACCTACCTGACGACCTTCAAGGCCGACGGTTTGATCATCGCCACCCCGACCGGTTCCACCGCTTACAACCTGGCGGCCGGCGGCCCGATCATCTCGCCGGCGCTGAACTGCCTGGTCCTCTCACCGATCTGCCCGCACATGCTGACCAACCGGCCGATCATCGTCGGAGGCGATGCGGTGATCCGCATCGAGGTCAAGTTCCAGGATGAGGACGTGGTTCTCACCGCCGACGGTCAGGTGGGGATGCCGCTGCGCGGCGGCGACATCGTCGAGATTAGACGTTCTCCTCATCCGACCCTTTTGGTGCTCAGCCCGACCAAGGATTATTTCCAGATTCTGCGTACCAAGCTGCACTGGGGGGAGCGTTAGGACAGCAACTTCATGGCACAGTTGACCGCCCCCCAACCTTAACCTCAGCCTCAACCCGGCTCCTGCAATGTTATTGACCCTCTCCATCATCAACTTCGCCATCATCGACCGCCTGGAGGTCGAATTCGGTTCCGGCTTCAATGTGCTCACCGGCGAAACCGGGGCCGGGAAGTCGATCGTCATGGACGCCATCGGCCTGTTGCTCGGCGATCGCGCCAACCCGGAACTGATTCGCGCCGGCTGCGAGGAGGCCACGGTCGAAGCGCTCTTCGATCTGGCCGGGCGGCCCGATTTGCAGGAAGCCGTTACGCAGGCAGGCTTCCCGGCGGGAGACGACCTGGTGCTGCGTCGCATCGTCAACCGCGGCGGGCGCAGCCGCGCCTACGTCAACGGCGCCCTGGCCACCCTGACCCAGCTACAGCCCTTGACCGAACAGCTGGTGGCGGTGTGCGGCCAGCACGAACATCAGGCGCTCCTCGCCCGTGAAGCGCATCTCCCGTTTCTCGATCGCTTCGGCGAGCTTGCGGCACTCCTGGCCGACTACCGGGAAGCCTATGCCGTCTGGCGCGAGTTGGGCGAGCGCCTGGAGCAGTTGGCCGCGGCCGAGCGGGAGAGAGCCCAGCGCCTCGACCTGCTGCGCTACCAGCTGGATGAAATCGACACGGTCCAGGCGTCCCCCGGCGAGGACGAGGAACTGGCCGCGGAGCGCCTGCTGCTGCAAAACGCCGAGCGCCTGGCTGCCGCTGCCAACAACGGCTACGAAACGCTTTATGCCGCCGACGGCGCGGTCTGTGCCCGGCTCGGCCGGCTGGCCACCGAACTGGAAGGGCTGACTGGCGTCGATCCGGCTTTGGGGGGGGTTGCGGAAACGCTGCAGCAGAGCCTGTACGCGCTCGAGGATGCCGCGTCCCAGCTGCGCAGCCATCTCGGGCGCATCCGCTTCGAGCCGGGGCGCCAGGAGGAAGTCGAAACGCGCCTGGCCCGGCTGGCCACGCTGAAGCGCAAGTACGGGACGACCCTGGCAGAGGTTCTGGCGTATCGCGAATCGATAGCGACCGAACTGCACCAACTCGAACACGCCGAGGAGGCCCGCGCCGATCTGGAAGTGGCCCGCGCGCGGCAGCAGGCGATCCTCCTCGAAGGCGGCCGGCAGCTGAGTGCGGCGCGGCAGGCGGCCGGTCAGCGGTTGAGCGCGGCGATGCAGCGCGAACTGGCCGATCTGGCCATGAACGGAGCACAGTTCGAGCTGCAGTTGGCGCCGCTGTCCGAACCGGGGCCCCTGGGGCTGGAGCGGGGCGAGTTCCTGCTGGCGCCGAACCGCGGCGAGGCCCTGCTGCCGCTGGCGCGCATCGCCTCCGGTGGCGAGCTGTCGCGCATTTTGCTGGCGCTCAAGCGCATCGCCCCGGGACAGGAGCAGGTCCCCACGCTGATCTTCGATGAAGTCGATGCCGGGATCGGCGGGGTCACCGCCACGGCGGTCGGCGAGAAGCTGCGCGCCGTCAGCCGCAGCGCCCAGGTGTTGTGCGTTACCCATCTGCCGCAGGTGGCCGCCGGGGCCGACCGGCATTTTCTGGTGGCCAAGCGCGAGTCGGACGGGCGCACCGTGACCCAGGTCGAACGGCTGGACGCCGAGGCGCGCATCCAAGAGATGGCCCGCATGCTCGGCGGCGCACAGGTGACGGAAACGACGCTGGCGCATGCCAGGGAGCTGATTGGAGGAGTCAACATATGATTCGCAAGGCCCTTATCCCTGATGTCAAGGAAATCCACCGCCTGCTGCTCGACTATGCCCGCGATGGCCTGCTGCTGTCGCGTTCCCTGGCGGAGCTGTACGAGTCGCTGCGCGATTTCTATGTCTACGAGGCCGACGGCAAGGTGGTGGGTACGGCGGCGCTGAATATCGCCTGGGAGGATCTGGCGGAGTTGCGCTCCCTGGCGGTGCATCCCGACTACAACGGCCGCGGCGCCGGCAAGGAGCTGGTGCTGGCCTGCCTGGAAGAAGCGCGGCGTCTCGGCATCCACCGGGTCTTTGCCCTGACCTACAAGCAGGTCTTCTTCGAGAAGCTCGGTTTTAAGGTCATCGAGAAGTCGCAGCTTCCGCACAAAATCTGGGGCGATTGCATGAAGTGCGCTAAGTTTCCGGATTGCGACGAGATTGCGTTGAGCATCGATTTGTCCTGAGTCCGGAGTGGCCGCGAAAATTCTTTGGTATCGAATTTTTCTGTTGACAGGCTGCCCCAATAGCGATTACATTCCGTCGTCTTGATGCGGGGTGGAGCAGTCAGGTAGCTCGTCGGGCTCATAACCCGAAGGTCGTAGGTTCAAATCCTGCCCCCGCTACCAATAAATACAGGGACTTGCGCTGAGCAGGTCCCTTTTTGTTTGCCTTCTGTACACCATTTTGTACACCAAGCAATTTGGGGCCTGCCGTAACCCTCGCATGGAGGTGCGCGCATGGCTGGTCTCATTCGTCGGAACAAAACCTATTACGCAGTCTACTATGTCGGCGGCAAGCAGAAGCGGGTCTGCCTGCACACCACATCCTTGCAGATCGCCAAGGAGAAGGTGCGGCAGATCGAATCGTCGCAGCTGAAAGGGGAGGATGTCCCCCTGCCGACCCGCACCCCCATCGGCAAGGTGCTGACCGCCTCCATCGAATATCTGCGGGCGGTGAAGCGGGAAGGGAGTGTGCAGCGAGATATCTACTATCTCCGCGAAACCTTCGGCCCGATCTGCCCGGCTCTGGCCATCAAGAATTGCAAGGTCAGCGAGAAGGGGAAGAAGCGCCCGACCCGCAACCCGATCCCACCGATCCCCGCCACCTATTTCGAGCAGGTCACCACCGCCGAAATCTCCCAGTACATCGCCGCCCAGGTGCGCACCCGCGCCTTGGCCCCAAAGACCGCCAATCACTTCCGCACGATCCTGACGCGCCTTTACAATTGGGCGATGCAGATGCATGGCATCCGTATGCCAGCGAACGTCAATCCGGCGGCCAAGGTGGAACGCTACCGGGAGAAGGCCCCGGAGATTTCCTTTCTGACCATCGAGCAGATCGAGGCGCAGTTAAATGCCCTCAAGGACGCCCCGCAGCTGCAGACCATTGTGGCGGTCTACATCTATGCCGGTCTGCGTCGTGAGGAGGCGTTGTGGCTCACGGTTAAGGATGTTGACCTTGAAGCCGGACCGTACGGGATGCTGCGGATTCGGGCCAAGACGGTTGACGGGAAGTTCTGGGAGCCGAAGACCAGGGTGAACCGGGTGGTGCCGATCAGTTCGATGCTGCGCAAATATCTAGATGCCTGGCCAGTGCCGTATAGCAAATGTGGCTGGTATTTCCCGAGTCCGATGGGTGCAAGATATGATGTCGACAACTTCTCGCGGGATCTGGCAAGGGTGAACGGAGTGGCGAAACTGAAGTGGTCCTGCCTCGATTACCGGCATACGTTTGGGAGCCAGCTTGCAATGAAGGGAGAAAGTTTGTATAAAATTTCCAAATTAATGGGGAACTCACCGGAAATTTGTCGCAGGCATTATGCGGCGTTGGTGCCGGAGGCGATGGCCGAGACAGTGGAATTTTAGGTTGTTACAGGACGCCCTATGAAAAAATTATTTGTTTTTTTTGCCGCGTTGGTTTTTCTTGAGTCATTTTCAGTAATGGTCGCGGCAGAAGATAATCCATTAAATAATAAAGAAAATAAAATATGTGCAGAAGTTGTGCTGAAAGACGATAATGCATTTTTGAATATATTGACGGCATCTACGGCCCTTATTGCCGTTATTGTCGGCCCACTGGTGTCTCTTTATATAATGAAGAGGCAAACATATGCACCATTAAATTACGATTTGGCCAATAAGGCTAGAGAGTCAATCGTAAATTTTCTCGCTGTGGTAGACCAAATACAAAGTGCCGATGAAAAAAAACTAGTAACAGAGAAAGAAAAGCAAGATATGTTGAGGTTGTTGTACGTTTATTGTAATAGTGCGAAGCTGATATTGTCAGGTTTCGATGACTGTACATCTAAAATTATTGAAAGTATGGATGTTATAGTATCAAAAATCTCATGTAAATATTCTGAATATGATAGCGATATTAGTTTAATTGATGCGCATAAAAACGAAATAAGAAAACATTCGCTGGAAGCTATTAAGTGTATAGTTAATTATAAGGGGTAAGTTATGGAAAAGAGAGCCTTGATCCAAAATGCTTTCAAGCCTAGTTCAGAAATAAAAAACCCAAAAACGTTTTCTGGGCGGAAGGAAGAAATTTTAGATTTGGTTGATGCTCTTTTGTCTGACGGTTCTTGCCCGATAATCTATGGGGAAAGAGGTTTGGGGAAGTCGAGCTTAGCATTTCAGATAGCAAGAATTTCTCTAGGAGATAAAGAGTTGCTCGCGGAAATAGGCAAGGCGGACAGGGCTGTTACTGATTCTAATAGATATATTCCGGTATTGTATACATGTACTGACCAAGTTAAAAATTTACCAGATTTGTTCGATGGTATCGTCGGGTCATCACAAGCATATACAACACTAAAAGAAATGGATGCAGAAACACCAGGGCTTAATTTCAGTGAAATACGTTACGAGCTTAATAAAGAATATGAAAGCCAGTATGGTATAAAATTCGACGCTTTGTCGCCAGAGGATAGGTTCATAAATATTATAAGAAAAACCATAACTAAACATAATAAAAAGTTATTATTTGTTGTCGATGAGTTTGACAGGATCAACGTTAGGGGTGGTATGTCTAGCTTTATAAAAAGGATGTCAAGTAGTAAAGTTAAGTTTATACTTGTAGGTGTAGCCGCAAATATTTCATCTTTACTACATGAGCATGAAAGTATAGAAAGGCATTTGGTCCCTGTTAATATAAACATAATGGATAACAGGGAATTAGGATCTATCCCACTTAAAGTTCAGTCAATGCTTGCTGCGAAGGGAGTTGTTGTCAAATTTACCGAAGAGGCGGTAGCGGAGTTGGTTTCAGCTGCAGATGGGTATCCATGGTTCGTTCACGTAATTGGGCAAGAGGCCTTGAAGATAGTAAGTGATGAAGAAAGGTCTGTCGTCCATATCGAAGACGTAAAGAGCGCGATTAGCAATCTGGCGTCAAGTAGATTCGCTCAAAAATTTTCAAGCATGTATATATTGGCTGTAGGTGATTCTATTCAGCGTGAATACGTGTTAAGGCTCATGGCAAAGTGGCGTGATCAAAACATTCCATTGTCTGAAATATATATCATGGCAAAGCAACTTCAAGTTACAAATCCGACGAATTGTAAAAAAGATTTATGTGATAAAAAATACGGCGAGGCTATTTACGTCCCTATTGGTGTTGGTGGGAGAGTCGTAAGGTTTAATAACGCTATGTTTAAAAGATATATAAATTTAAGAGGTGCAATATATGCAGGTGTTGTGGCGGCTATAGGTGAAGCTTGGAAGAAACGCCACCCTTCTCCTGGTTGAAACAGTATGTGGTTTTGCCCCCGGGGGACTTGCGAACCCGGGGGCTTTTTGCGAGGTATGTTGAATTTTCAGATCATGCGGTTTTGTTCATAGGATTCGACCTCCTTTCGTAGAAATCTCACCATCCCGTTTTTCCCTTCTCCGAGGCATATCCGCTTGATCCCTGCCCGTCTGGCGATCCGGTCAACGGATGACCTGGCGCACTGCCAGCGTTCGGCCAACTCATTCGGCGAGATGAACGGGGAGGGGGCTTGCTCACCACTCTTTTTCATGCTCCCCTCCCTTGGCCAGTGGCTCCTTGCCTAAGCGCAGTATCCGTAATGAAATCTGATTTTCGGTAGGGGCAGTTTGTATTGGGTGGTTGATGCTTGACAGGCCGATGATTAGGGGTAGCTTATTTTTGTGGTGATAGTTGCAGTGCCCTACGCTGCCGTTGCACTTTTTTTGGGGGGGTGGGCGGCGGGTTGTGGAAAGGCGGGGATAGCATTTTTGATTGAATGTTTGAATATCGGTTGTTTGTCTGGGAGTGTGTAGGGGGCCCGAGAAAGGAGAGTTTTATGATTAGGATATCCAAGGTTCTTTTGATAGTTGCCACAATGACTCTGATGGTTGGATGCACCGCTGGTTTAACAACCGTATCGCAAAAGCCGCCAGCCAAATATGAAACGCTTGGAAATGTCGAAGGTTCGTCTTCAGGTTCTCTATTGATACTTTCAACAGCATACAATTTTATTCCTGTTGGGTTAAATGATCGTGCAGAAAGAGCCTATAAAGATGCTCTTATGAAGTCTCCTGGGGCAACCGGGCTTATCGACGTAACATATAAAGAGGATTGGTTCTGGTATATTCTTGGGACAGCAAGAAATGTAACGATTACGGGAACGGCTATAAAGGAGGTGGCGGAATGATAGCTAAAAATTTCGGGAGGATAATCGTCTTTCTGGCCTTCCTTCTGCTTATACAAGGATGCATGGGAACGCCTGTGAGATTCAATGAAGCAAATCAAAAAATTAAGCTGGAAGATGTTGACTTTAGCCACGGCAGATCGGTAGAGGCTTCAGCCAGCGGTTTTCAATTACTTTTACTTATACCTATAAGTATCAATGACAGACATGAGCGTGCGTTCAATATTCTAAAAGGTCAGGCAGGCGATGCCTATATAACTGATATTAAAATTGAAGAATCATGGACATATGCTTTAGTTGGCACTGTATATACGACCAGAATTCAAGCAATGGCATATCCATATAAAAAATCATAGCAAAAGACAGTCGGTAGTAACCGTCTAGTTTCTTGATGTTTTGCCCCCGGGGGACTTGCGAACCCGGGGGTTTTTTGCGAGGTGGTTTGAATTGTCAGATTATGCGGTTTTGTTCATAGGCTTCGACCTCCTCTCGTAGAAATCGCACCATCCCGTTTTTCCCTTCCCCCAGGCAGATTCTTTTGATCCCCGCCCGCCTGACGATCCGGTCGACGGATGACCTGGCGCACTGCCAGCGTTCGGCCAACTCGTTCGGCGAGATGAACGGGGAGGGGGGGTGCTCACCACTCTTTTTCATGCGCCCCTCCCTTGGCCGGTGGCTCCTTGCCTAAGCGCAGCATTCTTTTCCGCACCTCTCCCTCGAAGTCCCGGTCGAACCAGTAGGCGATCAAATGGTTGTGGAGTTCGTTGAGGACGAAATCGAAGTGGACGGTATGTGTCAGCGCACCGATGGAAGGCAGGCAGCCGCCAATGTGGGAGATATACCAACCAAGGGGGGTGGCTAACTCGCCATCTGTAAGCCGCTGCAGGTCGAGGGCTGGCCCGAACTGAGAGGAGAGGGCTTGCACCTCGGCCCACCAGAGGTGAACCTCCCGGCGATCCTGCCGGTCATTGTCGGGCAGTCGCAGGGAAAACCATTCATCGGTGAGATACCGCCACACCCCGCCGAGTTTGCTCCTCAGGCAGTCGGTGGTCTCAATGCCGAGTTCCTTGAGCACCGTGCGGCGTAGCTGGAACTCTAACCGCCAGACGCACTCGGGGCGCTCGATCCCCCACAGGTTTAGAAACCACTGCTTATTCCCCTTGGCGGTCTCCGTTCCCTTGTCGTAGATGCGCAACCGGATCGGCGCGCCGGGGGTGCCGATATAGTAGGTTTCCAGGTGCCCGTTGCCGAGGTAGTGCTGTTGATCTCGGCTGCGGCTGACCTTGTGCCGGTCGAGGAAGGGGAGGGAGATGTCGCCGGGGATGTGGAAGTCTGCCGCCAGGTCAACCCGGCTCACCTGGAAGTAGAGCAGGTCGCCGCCGAACGATTGCAGGTCACGGGTGGCAAGTTCGATGCACTTTATCAGCCCGAGATGCCAGAGAGCCTCGGCGTTGAAGGAGAGGTAGACGTTCGGCGATTTACCAGCAAACCGACTGATGCCGATGTACAGGTGATACTCGGCGAACTGCAGGTGGTAGCGATACTGCGGCGGCTTGCCGCTTGGTAGTACCAGGTAGTGTCGCCCAAGGGGAGAGGTGCAAACGACAGCTTTCTCAGATTGGGCCTGCTCCTTGCGGTTCTGAAAAGTGTCCCTGGTTTTGTCCCAAGATTCCTTCCAATCGACATACCCCCCAAGGTCGAGAGAGTCGATCCCGCAAAGAAGAAAGGTGAATCCTTCCTCAAATGGGATTAGCGCATGGCGTGTTACAGGTGACGCCATGCTTGGCTCAAAAAGTTTGTCTTCTTCCGGATGCAGAAAAGCCATGACCAACTCCTTCCGTGCGCACAAATAGTTGCGCACTTGCTGAGTTGCCCATGGCTTGCTACGACGACGAAGCGGCTGGCTGGCTACGGGGCAAACGAATAATTATTTTCTCAGATATTGGCTTCTGAGCGGTTCTTCAAGTTTGACAACACAGAGCCCAAACTTTCGACTGGCGGCTTTGATCAGGTAATACTCACGTTCTCCCTTCTTCCCGATCGCTTCCACCACCTGAGGCAGCTTGGCAACCTCAATCAGTAGCGTTGACAGCACACGTACTCACCTCCATTCGTTTGTGACTTAGGTTTCTACGGCCTTGAGAGCCCTCTGCCCATCATTGATGATTCCCTTAATAGTGTCGCTTATCCTGTTGTACGCATCATTTAGCTTGAAGAAGCCTATGCCTTTGAAAAACTCTAACTCTTCGATGCCGAGGTAGATGAGGTTCCGCATAAACTGGCTACGAGTCAGGTCGCATTCTTCTGCATAGCGGTCAATGGTGCTTAGTTCATCTTCGCTGAGGGTGATGGGGATCGATTTCTCATCACCAGTCGTCCTCCAGACATGTGGCTTCCAGAATCTGGTTTGCAAATCCCTTAGTGCCATCCCAACCTTGAAAAAACCGAGTGCACGCAATGTGGTGAACTCATCTAGGGAAACGTCAATCATGTTTTTCATCAGGTGGTGACGCGACAGGTCGCCAAGTGCTGCCAGGTCATCCAGTCGTTTTATCCAGTCCGTGTGCAGTTTGATCGAAGTCGTTTTCTCGGTCGCTTCCTTCAACATGGCCGCACCTCCGTGTTTGTATATTGCGTATACATGTATATTTGATATACGTCAATAAAAAAAACGCCAAGCGCGCCAGCCGTCGCCCGCCTGCGCGGGGAGGTGGCGGCTTGGGTATCTTTCGGTTGATAGTTGTTGTTGAATAGCCCAGAATGCCGTGTGGGAGAGGGATCAAGGTGATGCCATTGGAAAGGAAGAGTCTTGTGAAGGGAGAAAAACTGATATTGTTGAGAAATTTAGCGGATAGCAGGGGCGGAAAATGCTTGTCTGATAAATATATTGGTATGCGGTTTAAATATGAGTGGAAATGCTCATGCGGTCATGTTTGGCAGGCAAGCGCAGCAAATATAAAAAAAGGTAGTTGGTGTCCGTTCTGTTCGAAAAGGACAAGGCTCGGTATTGAAAAAATGCATGAGATTGCAAGATCATTTGGCGGGGAGTGCATTTCTGATACATACGTAAATAGATCAACAAAGATAGTGTGGAAGTGCTCTTGTGGGCATATTTTTGAGAAGACACCAGCGCACTTGTTGGAAAGAGGGCAATGGTGTAACAGATGTTCGAAAAGGCCGTTGATTACTATTGATGATGTAAAAAAAATTGCAAAGAATAAGGGCGGCAAATGCCTGTCAAAAGTTTATAAAAATAAGGATACTAAACTTTTATTTGAATGCAAAAACGGACATCGATGGCATGCTACTCCACATAGTGTTAAGCGTTCAACGTGGTGCCCGCATTGTAGTGGTAATGCTAGATTTACAATCGATAAGATGCAAGAAATAGCTGCTGAACGTGGTGGAGTGTGCCTGTCTAAAAAATACAAAAACAATCAAACAAATCTTTTGTGGCGATGTGCGTATGGCCATGAATGGCAGGCGATGCCAGCCACTATTTTGAGTGGAGGATGGTGTACGGAATGTTCTGCTGGATTAGGGGAGAGAATTGCCAGGGCCATTTTTGAACAACTATTCAATGAAAAATTCCCTAAGGCCTACCCGCGTTTCCTTGTGAATGGTCGAGGCAATAGAATGGAGTTGGATGGCTATTCAGAAACACTAAAAATTGCATTCGAACATCATGGCGGACAGCACTACTCGACAAAAACACATTATATTAAAGATGAAGAGAGTCTAAAGCGTAGACAGGAAGATGATGCTGAGAAAGAAAGGCTTTGTGAGGTCAATGGTATAAAGCTTGTAATCGTCCCTGAGATACCGAGATTGATGAGCGTTGCAGAAGCAAAAAATCATATAATATATGAGTGTGAGAAGAAAAATATATGGCTACATGCAGATTCGAAAAAAATGGAGATAAATCTTAAAGCAGCTTACACAATTCCACGCTTCATGATGATGTATGAAAAAGTTAAACAGATTTGTTATGAGAAGTATGGGGCTTGTCTAACTGAAAATTATATAAACGAAAAAATGAAGCTGGAATTTCAGTGTGGGTACGGGCACAAATGGTTTTCACGCGCGGATAAAATAGTGCAAGGGAGATGGTGCCCTAAATGTGCGAGGAATGAAAGACTAACGATCGAAATTATTCATGCTCTTGCACTATCGAAAAATGGCAAATGTCTCTCTAGTGAATATGTGAACGGAAAAACGAAAGTTAAATGGGAATGTCAATATGGGCATCAGTGGGAAGCAGTGCCAAGTTCCGTTATCCAGGGGAAATGGTGCCCTGATTGTGGGGGAACCAAGAAAAAGGATATAGAGTTCTTCGTGGCCCTTGCTTCTTCCCGTGGGGGCAAGTGTTTGTCCGATACCTACGTAAACGGACGGTACAAATTGAAATGGCAGTGCAATAAAGGGCATGAATGGTTTGCCCAAGCAAGCTCGGTAACTCAAGGGAAGTGGTGCCCAATTTGTGGTGGGACAAAAAAGAAAACAATTAAGGATATGAAAGACTTGGCACTTAAGAAGGGAGGGAAATGCCTCTCTTCCGAATATGTAAATAAATCTACGAAGTTGAGGTGGGAATGCAAAAATGGACATCAATGGAATGCCGTTCCGAACAGTATAGTTCAAGGTCTATGGTGCCCTGTCTGTTCTAAAAAGCAACGTTTAACCATCGAAGAAATGAACGAAATAGCTAAAAGCCGGGGTGGCAAGTGTCTCTCTGCGGTGTATATTAATTCTGTAACACCATTATTGTGGGAATGTGAGCAAGGACATCGTTGGCAAGCGTCACCTTCTTATGTGAAACATCAAGGGGTATGGTGCAAGATTTGTAATAAGGGATATCAATGACGGTCTGGCGTAGAGAGCCTGGCAAAATCTGTACACCATTTTGTACACTAAATTTTTGATAATATGGTAAAAAAATCATATATGGTATGAGTTTGGAGAGAGAAAAGCAGTAGGAAATTTAGCAAGTTGCTGATTTCATTGGTTTGGGTGAAAAGGGCGTGCCGCCCCTCATAACCCGAAGGTCGTAGGTTCAAATCCTGCCCCCGCTACCAATAAAATAAGGGACTTAGCCGATTGCCGGTTGAGTCCCTTTTCGTTTTTCTGCTTATAGGTGGCAAGTTGGGTGGCAAAATGGATGTAACGTCAGGTTCTCTCGCTTATGAGTCTTTCCCTGGTTTTCGACGTTACTGTTTTTTCGACGTTACTTGACAAGGAGAGGTGCCTTAGGCATAATTTTTACGAAAGTAGTCGTGCCTCCGATAATAGCAAAACCGGTGCAAGCCGGTGACGCAAAGCCACGGGTCCACGAAAGTGGATAGCCGGGTTGCCGAAGAGAGCAGGACCTGTAGATCGGTCAATTGATGCTCACCTTCGGTTTTTCGGAGGTGAGCTTTTTGTTTGCCTTGCGCTGACACAGACTGTGCGCACGGGGGCGGAGTCAACCGGGCGGCCGGACCTTTGGGGGGAGGCTGCATGCTACGCAAGGGGGTGCTTATGAAGGGGATGCGTTGCCTTATCATTACGCTCATTGGCCTGTTGGTCATGGCCAACGTGGCACTGGCAGGGACACTGCGCTACCAGCCTGAAGTCATCCGAGTGGTTGTCCCCGCCGGCAGTCAGGAGCAGGTCCAGCTCAAAGTAAATGTCGATAGCCCCAGAGGGTCGAGCTATATGCTCTGGTTTGTCGATTCCGTCAAATCCGGTAACCTGCCAATGTCATGGATCACCGCATCACCAGCCAGAGCCTTCGTGTTCCGTACTTCCCCCGGGGCATCGACTCTGACGGTCGCCGTGCCGAACGGGGCCAAGGCCGGAACCTATACCGCTCAGCTGGTGGCGAGGGCCATGTCGACCCATGAAATCCCGGGAGCGGGAACCGGGGTCCTGCTGGAAGTCACGGTCCCTCCCAACTGTAGCGGCGTGCCGGTTGTGACCATCGACGAGATCGGCCCCACTATTCTCTGGCCGCCGGATCACAGCATGACGCAAGTGATTGCCAGCGGGACGATCGTTGCCCCCGAGGGCTGTTCCATTGAAGAGGCTGGCTATGCCATCGAAGATGAATACGGAGTCCTCTCTGCGGTGGGAACCCTGTCGATTTCGGGGAAGGGAGCATTCACCCTGGCGCTCCCGGTGGAAGCCATGCGCTATGGCAAGGACAAGGACGGGCGGCATTACCAGGTGACGGTGTTCGCTCGTGATGAAGCCGGGTATTCCTCGACAGAACCGCAGGAAATCCTGGTCCCCCACGATCAGCGTAAGACCGATTGACCCAGTAGTCAGTTAAGGTTGAAAGTTTTTGGCGGCTCCACAGCGATGTGGAGCCGTTTTTTTCACGGTTTCCGCACTGGAGCAAGCAGCCGGGTCGGCTACCGGTGCATTCGCCTCAGCGTGTGCTAGAATTCAGGCGAGTGACGCCGGGACAGGATCTGTCCGGTTTTTTCCCCGGGGGGGGGCTATGGTCAAGCGGTTCCGGTTCGCAGTCTTGATGCTCCTGTGCCATCTGGCGCTGACGTCTTTCGTCGCCGCCGCGGACGTGCGCCTGTTCGTGTCCGATGCCGACGCTTTCCGTGCCGTAGTCATCGAAGGGCAGATTGAGCCGGGGGATTTTAACGCTTTCCTGCGAATTGTCAGGGAAAACCAGGGGAAAGTCAGCAAGGTCGTGATTTTCTCTCCCGGCGGGGATGTTGCCGAGGCGCTCAGGATCGGCCGGGCCATGCGCTCGCTGGAACTTGCTTCGCAGGTGCCGATGCGATCAGCACTGGGCCAGCCGCTGTGCGACGAAGGCCCCGGCGGCTTGTCCCCGAAGTCCCCCCAGAACTGTACCTGTGCGAGTGCCGGTTTTTTCGTGCACATCGGCGGTGTTGCCCGCAGCGGCACGTATCTGGCGGTGCATCGCCCCTATTATGCCAAGGGGAAGTTCGGCGAACTACCCAGGGAGAAAGCCAAGAAGGCTTTCGACGCGCTGCAGGACGAGGCGCGGATCTACATGCGTGAGATGGGGGTTCCCGAGCACGTCCGCGAGGATATCCTGGGCACGCCCTCGGAGCGGGCGCTGCTGCTCGACGACAGGACCGTCAGGACCTATTTTTCGGGGCCGCTCCCCTATCTGCACGAATGGCAGCGCAACCGCTGCGCCAGATTGTCTGCGGCGGAGTTGCAGCGCCTGGGAGATGTTTCCGCGCACCTGCTCAAAGCCAGCAGTGTTGACGAAATCACCCTGAACGGCAGACAATGGGCCGATTACGCCCTCCTGCGCAAGAAGCAGGACGAGGAGCGGGCCTGCGCCGCCGTGGCCGAGCACCAGGGTCGGCTGGTGGCCTTCGAGCGCTACTTCGGCGTCAAGCCGAGCGACCTGGACGGCTATGACTTTGCCGGATGGGCGGCCGCGGCGAGCTATCTCGGGCGCTCCTTCGACACCTTGACCAGTGGCGGCGGGTTCGAACGGAGCAGGATCGCCGGGGCCAATCTGCTAGAACGGTCGGCGACGCCCAGCCAGCCGATGCTCATCCTTTCCGACAGCATGGATCGGCCCGGAATCGTCAGCCGTGCCAGCCTGGTCAGTACCTCCGAACCCTCCCCTGAATTCACCCGGCGCCTGCTGGAGTCACTTGACGGCGCCTGGAGAAAGAACCGGGAAGGGGAGGAGGCAAACGGCTGGCGCTGGATCGCCCCCGGATTCACGGCGCTGCTGGTTCGGGAAACCGCGTCAGCCAGCGGAGCCTTCCTCAATCTGATTATCGAAGCGACAACCCCTTAAAACTCCCGCCCTTCTGCCGGGCTTGACAAACCCCCTCCTGATTGTTCTACTACGACATTAACGCTGTTCTAGCCTGACATTCATCATCGCTCTCCGGGAGGATCAAATGACTCGTCTGCGCCTGTTGCCTGTGGTCACCGCTATCCTGCTCCTCGCTCTCCCCGCCTTCGCCGCCGACACCATCAGGATCGGTTTCAATATCGAGCTGACCGGCGACATCCCCAAGGTCGGCGAATCGTCAAAGTTCGCCGCCGAGATGCTCAAGTCCGAGATCAACGCCAAGGGCGGCCTCAAGGTCGGCAACAAGGCGTACCCGCTGGAGTTCGTCTACGAGGACAATGAGGCCAAAGCCGAGTCGGCCGTGACGGCGATGCTCAAGCTGATCGAGAAGGACGAGGTGCTGGCGGTGATCGGCCCCAACTCCAGCAAGCAGGCGGTCCCCGCCGGCCAGGTGGCCGACGACAACCAGACGGTGATGGTCAGTCCCTGGTCGACCAACCCCGACACCACCAAGGACCGGCCGTGGGTCTACCGCGCCGCCTTCCTCGACCCGTTCCAGGGGCCGGTGGCGGTCAACTTCGCCGTCGAGCAGTTCAAGGCCAAGACCGCCGCGGTCATTTACGACCTCTCCAACGACTACTCCAAGGGGCTGGCCGAGATCTTCCGCGACGAGTTCGAAAAGAAGATGGGCAAGGGGAGCGTCAAGGCCTTCGAGAGCCACGGCACCAAGGACCAGGACTTCTCCGCGCAGCTGACCAAGATCATCGCCGCCAAGCCGGACTTCATCTTCGTCCCGAACAACTACAACCAGGTTGCACTGATCGTCAAACAGGCCCACCAGCTCGGCTGGAAGAAGCCGTTCATGGGCTCCGATGCCTGGGGCTCGGCGGAGTTGATGACGCTGTGCGGCAACGACTGCAAGGGGCTGTTCTTCTCGACCCACTATGCCGCGGCTGGCGCCAAGGGCGCCACCAAGGAGTTCATCGAACGCTACCAGAAAAAGTATGGCTATGTTCCCGACGACGTCGCCGCCCTGACCTGGGACGCCACCCGCATCGTGCTGCAGGCGCTGCAGGAGTCCGGCGGTCTCACCGGCAAGCTCAAGGCCGACCGCAAGGCGGTCCGCGAGGCGATGGACAAGATCAAGAGCTTCGACGGCATCACCGGCAAGATGAAGTTCGACGCCCAGGGCGACCCGATCAAGTGCGCGGTGGTGGTGAAGATCACCGACAAGGGGGAGTTCGAGTTCACCAAATCCGTCTGCCCGTAAAAAACGACTGCGGAGGCCGTCTGCGGCGTTGCGCGGTGCTCGCCCCCTCGCCTACCTGCACGGGTAGGTCTCGGGTCCTGTGCTCCGTGCGCCTTGCAACCGGCCTTCCTCGTAACGTTTTTCAAACGGTGCACATGCTGAAAACCTAAACCGGCCAGGCTGATCAAAAGCCCCCAGGTGCAAGACGCCCGCAGGATGAGGCGCGAGGCGTACCTTGATGGTACGTCGCAGCGACGAGGCCAAGGGCAACACCGCAGATGGGGGCTTTTCAGCAGCCGCTAACCGTGACGGAACGCGATGTTAGCAAGCCTTCTACAAAACCTGATCAACGCCCTACAGTGGGGGAGCTTCTATGCCCTCATCGCCTTGGGCTACACCATGGTCTACGGCGTGCTCACCCTGATCAACTTCGCCCACGGCGATGTGTTCATGGTCGGCGCCTACATCGCCTTCTTCGTCGCCACCTTCCTGCTCGCTGCGCTCGGTCTGCCGGGCTGGGCGGCGTTGGCCCTGACCGTGCCCCTGGCCATGCTGCTGACTTCCCTGGTCGGCGTCTCGCTGGAGCGGATCGCCTACCGGCCGCTGCGCCGCAAGGGGGTCGACCGCCTCTACGTCGTCATCACCGCCCTGATGTGCGGGCTGATCTTGGAGCACGCCAACCTCGCCACCTTCGGCGCCAGCCGCAAGGCCTTCCCGGCCCTGATCGACGAAGAGGTCTACACCATGGCCGGGGTCAGTTTCACCAACCTCAAACTGGCCGTCATCGTCACCGCGGTGCTGGTTTTTGTCGCCCTGCACCGCATCGTCACCAAGACCCGCATCGGCATGGCCATGCGCGCCATTGCCTGCGACAAGTTCGCCGTGCCGCTGATGGGGATTCCGGTCGACACGGTGATCGTCGCCACCTTCGCCCTCGGGTCGGGGCTGGCCGGGCTGGCCGGGCTGCTCTTCGCCATGTCCTACCCGATCCTCGAGCCGTACATGGGGGCGCTGATCGGCTGGAAGGCCTTCATCGCCGCGGTGGTCGGCGGCATCGGCGACATCCGCGGGGCGTTTCTCGGCGGCTTCCTCCTCGGCGCCGTGGAGATCATGGTAGTCGCCTTCTTCCCCTCGACCTTCCGCGACCTGATCGCCTTCTCGGTCTTGATGCTGATCCTGGTCTGGAAGCCGACCGGGTTGTTCGGCGTGGCCCGGACGACGAAGATCTGACCATGCCAATACAGATAATTCAAAAGCGAATACAGAATTCAGAAGTCAGAAGTCAGAAGCCTTCGAGTTGTGTTTGGCGCCGCTTGTTGCTGACTCTCTTCTGTATTCTGAATTCTGTATTCTGAATTCTCGGTTTCGACATGCTCCGCAACTACTCCATCCCCATCCTCATAACCATCGCCGGCGCCCTGCTGGTCTACGGTGTCAAGGCCGAGTGGCTGAGCCTTTACGTCGTCTCGGTGCTGATGTTCATGGGGGTGAACGTGATCCTCGCCACCAGCCTGAACCTGGTCAATGGCAACATGGGGGAGTTCTCCTGCGGCCACGCCGGCTTCATGTGCGTCGGCGCCTACACCGCCTCGATCCTCGGCGTGCTGCTCTTTAGCGGGCACAAGTCGTTCGGCGAGGCCTGGCTGGCGCCGGAGCTGGCGGTGTGGGGCTTCCCCTTTTTGATCGTCGCCGGCGGGCTTGCGGCCGCCCTGGCCGGGCTGGCGGTTGCCATCCCCTCCTACCGCACCCGCGGCGACTACCTGGCGATCATCACCCTCGCCGCCAACTACATCATCCTCAGCGTCATCGAGAACCTCGACATCATCGGCGGCTCGCGCGGCTTCATGGGGATGAAGAAGATCGTCAACGGCATGGAGGAAACGCTGGAAGTGCCGTGGATGCCGCTATGGGTCACGGTCTTCACCGTGCTGACCATCTGGCTGCTGCGCCGCTACCTCTCCTCGACTTACGGCAAGGGGGTGATGGCGATCTGCCAGAACGAAGTGGCCGCCGAGATCATGAGCGTCAACACCGACCGCATCAAGACCGTGACCTTCATGCTCTCGTCGGGGCTGGCGGGGGTGGCCGGCGGGCTGTACGCCTTCATCGTCGGCTACGTCAACCCCGGTTCCTTCAATATCCTGAAGTCGACCGAGGTGCTGGTGATGGTCTACCTCGGCGGGATGGGATCAATCTCCGGCGCGGTGCTGGCGGCGATCCTCTTCACCCTGCTGCTGGAGGGGTTCCGCTTCTTTATCCCCTGGATCAACGAGGTGGCACACCAGCTCAGCCTGGTGCCGGAGAGCTACGAGGTCAGCCAGGTGTGGAAATGGGTGCTGATCCCGCTGTTGCTGATCATCATCATGCAGTTCCGCCCCGAGGGGATCATGGGCAACCGGGAACTGGGTGACCTGTTTCCGAAGCTGCGGCGGTTCTACCGGTTCAAATGAACACTCAACCTCAATCTCAACCTCAATCTGCCCCTGTTCTCGAGATCACCGGCCTGTGCAAACAGTTCGGCGGGCTGCGGGCGGTCTCCGCTTTCCATGAGCGACTGGGCACGGGTGAGCTGATTGGTCTGATCGGTCCCAACGGCGCCGGCAAGACCACCGTCTTCAACCTGGTCAGCGGTTTTTATCAGCCGGGCAGCGGCTCCATCCGCATCAACGGGATCGACACCAAGGGGCTGAAGCCGCACAAGGTTACGGCCTTGGGGGTGTCGCGCACCTTCCAGAACATCCGCCTGTGGAACGAGATGACGGTGCTCGACAACATCCGCGTCGCCCGCCACGGCAAACTCGGCTACGGGTTCCTGCACGCCGTCGCCCGCACCCGCACCTACCGTGAGCGTGAGGCGGAGATCGAGCGCGAGGCCATGGACCTGCTCGAGGTCTTTCAGCTCGACCGTTACGCCGAAGACCTGCCGAAGAACCTCCCCTACGGCACCCAGCGCAAACTGGAGATTGCCCGGGCCCTGGCGGAGAAACCGAAGCTGCTGCTGCTCGACGAGCCGGCCGCGGGGCTCAACTCGGCGGACATCCAGGAGCTGATCCGCCTGGTGCGCTGGATTCACGCGACCTTCGACGTGACCATCTGGATGATCGAGCACCACATGGACGTGATGATGGAGTTGTGCCAGCGGATCAAGGTGATTGATTTCGGCGAAATCATCGCCGACGGCACCCCGGACGAGATCCGCAACCATCCGGCGGTGATCAGCGCCTATCTGGGAGATGAGACGATCTGATGCTTCTCGAAGTCGAAAATCTCGCCGTCAGATACGGGAACATCCAGGCGCTGCACGGCATCAGCTTCTTTGTTCGCGAAGGGGAGATCGTCACTCTGATCGGCGCCAACGGTGCCGGCAAGACCACCACGCTGTACAGCCTCGCCCGCCTTGCCCCCCCCGAAGCGCCGCGCGTGGTCGGCGGCGACATCCGCCTGCGCGGGCAATCGCTGCTCGCCACCCCCCCCGACCAGGTGGTCAGCCGCCTGGGAATGGCACTGGTTCCCGAGGGGCGGCGCATCTTCGGTAAACTCACCGTCGAGGAGAACCTTAGGCTCGCCACCTACGCCCGCGACAAAGGCGCCGACCTGCCCCATGACTTCCAGCGGGTCTTCGACCTCTTCCCGCGCCTTTTCGAACGGCGCACCCAGCGCAGCGAATCACTCTCCGGCGGGGAGCAGCAGATGCTCGCCGTCGGCCGGGCGCTGATGACCGGCGGCCGTTTTCTCCTGCTCGACGAGCCGTCGATGGGGCTGGCCCCTGTTCTCAAGTATGAGCTGTTCCGTACCCTTAAGCGCCTCAACGAGGAGGGGCTGACCCTGCTGCTGGTCGAGCAGAACGCCAGCCTGGCCCTGCACCTGGCCCATCGCGGCTACGTCCTCGACACCGGTCGGATCGTGGCCAGCGGGACCGGCGCGGAACTCCTCGCCAACCCCGAGGTCAAGCGGGCCTATCTGGGCGGATAACTCTCCAGGCGGAATTCACCGTCTTCCCACACGGCATAGGAATACTGGCTGATCCAGTCGCCCAGGGCGATCAACTCGCCACCCGGCAGCTGTTCCCGGAACGGCTGGTGGAAGTGGCCGGTGATTACGGCCTGGCAGCCGGAAGCCAGATGGGCTTCGGCGTAGGGGAGGAGGATGTCGCGGACCGGCCAGCGCCGGCGCTTGTCGTCGCCGCTGCGGCGGCTGGCGGCACTGGCGCGGCGGGCGATGTGCCGGGTGAGCGCCATCGGCAGGGTGCGGAGCAGCAGACGCAGCGGGGTGCTGCGCAGCAGGGCGCGCAGCCGCCGGTAGCCGCGATCGGCGGGGTTGGCCAGGTCGCCGTGGGCGACGAAGACCCGCTGACCGTCGAGATCGATGACGCCGCCGTCAGTGAGGAGCCGGCAGGGAAGGTGGCGGTCGAAGTATGGGGCGAGGTGGAAGTCGTGGTTCCCTTCGACGTAAACCAGCCGGGTGCCGCTTTCCTGCAGCCGGTGCAGGGCGGCGAAGAGCGGCCGGTATTGGGGGAAGACCTCGTCCGGATAGCCGACCAGGAACTCGCAGATGTCACCGAGTAAACCCAGCAGGTCGGTACGTCCCTCCTGCTCGCCGAGGAAGGCCAGCAGCGCCCGGTAGTTGGCGTCGTCGGGGTGGCGCAGATGCGCATCGGCGAGGAACACGGCTCTCATGGGCATCACTATAGGGGGGGGCAAACGGCAAGTCAATTGCGCCGCCCCGGAGAAAAGGTCGGTTCTTCATCTACCGGCTTGCATGGCTACGGCAGATTCGCCTACAGTAAATAGTTATGGTTGAAAACGCTCCCGAAAACGCACGCAGCGCTTCGAACTGGCCGCAACTGCAGGCTGGCGAGGCCTTGCGCTGGGAAGGGCGTCCGGCCCCGCGCTGCTACACCTTCCGGGCGTGGCGGCATGCGCTGTTCGGAAGCCTGCTGGCCCTGTTCTGTGGGCTCTGGATGTGGATGGGGTACGGGCAGATGCGGGAGACCGGCTGGCTCTGGCCGATCGTTCTGCCACTGCCGTTCCTGGTCTATGCCCTGTGGCTGGCCGGCGGCCAGCTGCTTGCCGCCCGGCTGGAGTGGAACAACGTCGCTTACGCCATCACCGATCGCGCTCTGCTGGTGCGCAAAGGCCTGGTGCGCCCTCGCGAGGCGGTGCTGCCATTGGAGCGGCTCACCTGGTTCCGCCTGCAGCCACACGGCGAAGAGTTGGGGACGTTGCAGGTCAGGGGCGGGGAGGGTGATCCGCTGCTGGTCCTGCACTGCATCGAATATCCGCGCCGCCCGGCGGAACTGCTGGAAGCGGCGATCAAGACGAATAAATAAAGGTTCGAGGCACGAGGTTCGGGGCGCGAGGGTTTCCCCGATCCTCGAACCCCGGACCCCGGACCAAGACTTTCACTATGGACAAGACATTTTACCTCGAAACCTTCGGTTGCCAGATGAACGTGGTTGATTCCGAGCGGATCGTCGATCTGCTCGGCGACATCGGTTATCGCCAGGTGAGCGAAGCGCAGCAGGCCCACCTGCTGCTGCTCAATACCTGTGCGGTGCGCGACAAGGCGGTGCGCAAGGCCTACGGCCATCTGGGTCGTTTCAAACCGCTCAAGGATGCCGATCCGTCGCTGATCATCGGCCTGGGCGGCTGCGTGGCCCAGCAGGAGGGGGAAGAGCTGCTCAAGGAGTTCCCCTACCTCGATCTGGTGTTCGGCACCCATAACGTCCATCGCCTGCCGGAGCTGGTCAACGCCGTCGAGGTCAGGCGCGGCAAGGCGGCCGCCATCGACTTCCTCGACCGGGACACCCGCCTGCAGCTCTTCCCGAACCGGGTTGGCAGCGAGGCGGTCAACCGCTTTGTCACGGTCATGCAGGGGTGCGACAACTTCTGCAGTTTCTGCGTGGTGCCGCTGGTGCGCGGCCGCGAAATCAGCCGGCCGAGCGGGGAAGTTCTCGAGGAAGTGCGCGAGCTGGCCGCCCAGGGGGTGCGCGAGATCACCCTGATCGGCCAGAACGTCAATTCCTACGGGGTTGGCGTTGACGGGGAGCTGAACTTTGCCGGGCTGCTGCGGGCGGTGGCGGCCATCGACGGCATCGCCCGCATCCGCTTTACCACCTCGCACCCGAAGGATTTGTGCGATGAACTGATTGATTGTTTCGGCACCATCGACAAATTGTGCAAGCATCTGCACCTGCCGGTACAATGCGGCAGCGATCGGATTCTTCACGAGATGAACCGCGGCTACGGCCGGGCCCACTATCTCGGCCTGGTGGCGAAGCTCAAGCGGGTCTGCCCGGGAATCCGCCTGACCACCGATATCATCGTCGGCTTTCCCGGCGAGGAGGAAGCGGATTTCGAGGCGACCATGAGTCTGCTCGAAGAGGTGCGCTACGCCGAGATTTATTCGTTTCTTTACTCGCCGCGCCGCGGCACCGCGGCAGCCGAACTGCCCGACGAGACCCCGGCAAAGGTCAAGCAGGAGCGCTTCGACCGCATGCTGCGGCTGCAGGAGCAGATCAGCAAGCAGGCTTGGGCGGCGGATGTCGGCCAGGTGCGCGAGGTACTGGTCGAGGGGGAGAGCAGGCAGGGGCAGGGGCAGCTGTTCGGGCGGACCACCTGGAATCGCATCGTCAATTTCAACGGCCCGCCTGAGCTGATCGGACAGCTGGTTCAGGTGAAGATCACCAAGTCGTACCGCAACTCGCAGTTGGGAGAGTTGGATAAGACGATGTAGCGGCGAGGCGTTGCCTCGCCCGCGGGCGACCCGCCGGGTCGCCCCTACGCGTACCGTCGGAAATGGGAGCAAAATAGATGCGGTCCCCATTTCCAGGAGTCATTGTAGGGGCGCATGGCATGCGCCCTTTAAAGGAGTTGTCCAATGATCGATCTGCATACACATTCGCTATTCAGCGACGGGGAGCTGATCCCCGCCGAACTGACCCGCCGCGCGGCGCAGGCCGGCTACCGGGCCATCGCCATCACCGATCACGCCGACCGTTCCATGTTCGACTTGGTCATCCCGCGCATCCTGAGGGTCGCCGACGATCTCGGCAAAGCCTGGGGGCTGACGGTGCTGGCCGGGATCGAGCTGACCCATATCCCGCCGGCGGAGATCGCCGCCGCGGCCGCCGAGGCACGGGCCTTCGGGGCGCAGATCATCGTCTGCCACGGCGAGACGCTGGTCGAGCCGGTGGCGCCGGGGACCAACCGGGCCGCGCTGGAGGCCGATATCGACATCCTCTCCCACCCGGGGTTGCTCACGGTCGAGGACGCGCAGTTGGCGGCCCGGCGCGGCATCTGCCTGGAGCTGTCGGCGCGCAAGGGGCATTCTTTAAGCAACGGCCACGTGGCCAGGACCGCCCTGGCGGCCGGGGCGAAGCTGGTCGTCAACTCCGACGCCCACGCCCCCGGCGACCTGGTGCCGCTGGAACATGCGCGCAAGGTGGCCCTCGGTGCCGGCCTGAGCGAAGAGCAGTTCGAGCAGTGCCGGCGCAATGCGGAGGAGTTGGTGAAGAAGGCGCGGGGAAGGTGAAAAAAACTGTTGAGTGGTCGATTTGTTGAGTGGTCAAATTCGACTCAACGACTCAACGACTCAACGACTCAACGACTCAACGACTCAACGACTCAACGACTCAACGACTCAACGACTCAACGACTCAACGACTCAACGACTCAACAGGTTCCCACTAATGACCGACCATGATTTCCAGTTTTTCCAGGAACTCGTCGAGGCCCCCAGCCCGTCGGGATTCGAGCAGCCGGCGCAGCGGGTGATCCGCAAGGCGCTGGACGGGGTGGCGGACGAGTTGCGCACCGATGTGCTCGGCAACGTGATCGCCACGCTCAACGGCCCGCCCGGGGCGCCGCGCCTGATGCTGGCCGGGCACTGCGACGAGATCGGCTTCATGGTCAAGTACATCGACGACCGGGGCTTCCTCTTCTTCGCGCCAATCGGCGGCGTGGATGCGCACCTGGTGCCGGGGCAGCGCGTCATGGTGCACACGGCGGCAGGGCCGCTCCCCGGCGTGGTCGGGCGCCGGCCGATCCACCACCTGGAGAACAGCGAGCGTGACAAGGTCATGCCGTTCAAGAACCAGTTCATCGACATCGGCTGCGTCGACAAGGCCGCCGCGCAGGACTTGGTGGCGATCGGCGACCCGGTCACGTTTGCCGTCGGCGTCGAGCGTTTGCAGGGGACGAAGGTCACCTCGCGGGCCTTCGACGACAAGATCGGGGCCTATGTGGTCGCCCAGGTGTTGCGCGAGGTGCGGCGGCGCGGTGATCAGCAGGTCACCGTGGTCGGGGTGAGCACCGTGCAGGAGGAGGTCGGGCTGCGTGGCGGCACCGCCAGCGCCTACGGGGTCGACCCCGATTTCGGCATTGCCGTGGAGGTCGGCTTTGCCAGCGACTACCCGGATGCCGACCACAAGCACGCCGGCGAGATCAAGCTGGGGCAGGGTCCGGTCCTTGCCCGCGGCCCCAACATCAACCCGGCGCTGTTTGAACTGCTCACCACAACCGCCCGCGACGAAGGCATCGCTTATCAGGTCATGGGTATTCCGCGTGCCTCCGGCACCGATGCCAACGTCATGCAGCTCAATCGCGGCGGTGTGGCGACCGCCCTGATCAGCGTGCCGCTGCGCTACATGCACACACCGGTGGAGGTTCTCGATCTCGACGATCTGCAGCGTACGGTGCAATTGCTGGCGGCCCTTTGTGCGCGGCTTGGTCCGCCGCAGGGATTTATCCCCGGTTAATCGGCGATTTTCCGGAAAAAGGGCTTGACACCCCCTGCGAATTTGGGTAACTTCCCAACTTCTGTGAGCCCCCGTTACCATCACGGAAACAGTCAAGAGAGGATTCAATGAGTACCATTACCGCCAAGAAGGCCGACTTGCAGAAGAGCTGGTTCGTGGTCGACCTTGAAAATCAGGTGCTGGGTCGGGCCGCGACCGAAATCGCCCGCATCCTGCGCGGCAAGCACAAGGCGATCTACACCCCGAGCGTGGATACCGGGGATTTCGTCATCGTGCTGAATGCCGAGAAGGTCAAGTTGACCGGCGACAAGCTCAACAAGAAGATGTATTACAGCCACAGCACTCATCCGGGCGGTCTCAAGGAGATTTCGGCCGGCAAGCTTCTGGAGAAGAAGCCCGAGGAACTGATCCGCAAAGCGGTCAAGGGGATGCTGCCGAAGAACAATCTCGGTCGCCTGATGTTCCGCAAACTCAAGGTCTACACCGGCGCCGAGCATCCGCACCAGGCCCAGCAGCCGCGTGAGCTGAAGCTCTAAGGCGATTCGAGGAGATAGATGCAATGATGGCTGAAAGCAAATTTTACGCAACCGGCAAGCGCAAGAGTTCGGTGGCGCGCGTCTGGATGAAGCCCGGCAACGGCAATATCGTGGTCAATCAGAAGTCGATCGATGAATATTTCGGTCGTGAGACCTCGAAGATGGTCATCCGCCAGCCGCTGGAGCTGACCGGCAACGTCGGCAAATTCGATATCTTCGTCAACGTCTGCGGCGGTGGCCCTTCGGGTCAGGCCGGGGCGATCAAGCACGGCATCACCAAGGCGCTGATGGAAGCCGACGCCGATCTGCGCGGCGCCCTGAAGAAGGCCGGCTTCGTCACCCGCGACAGCCGCGTCAAGGAACGCAAGAAGTACGGCAAGGCCGCGGCGCGCCGCAGCTTCCAGTTCTCCAAGCGCTAAGCTTCCCTTCGAGGAAGAAGCAGCAAATCGAAAGGGGAGCCCGCGAGGGTTCCCCTTTTTTCGTGAGGTGTGCGGCGTACAGTCGTTTCATTCCTGAGGAAGTGACGCCTCCCCCCTTACTCTTCACTCCTCACGGCTATAAAGGAGTTCGTCATGCACAGAGTTGCTGTCGTCGGTGCCAGTGGTTATACCGGAGTCGAACTGCTGCGCCTGCTGGCCGGGCATCCGGAGGTCGAAGTGACCTGCGTGACGTCGCGGCAGCAGGCCGGCCAGCCGCTGAGCGCCACCTTCCCCTCTCTGGCAGGGATTTACGATCTGAAATTCGAAGCGCTCGAAGCGGCGGAGTTGGCCGGCCGGGCCGACGTGGTCTTCCTGGCGGTGCCGCATCAGGCGGCGATGGGGATGGTCCCCGACCTGCTGGCTGCCGGCTGCCGGGTGGTCGATCTTTCCGCCGACTACCGTTTGCGCGATGCGTCGGTGTATGCCGAGTGGTATGAGCCGCACCAGACCCCGGAGTTGCTCGCCGAAGCGGTCTATGGACTTCCTGAACTTTACCGCGAGCGCATCAGGGAGGCACGGCTGATCGCCAATCCCGGCTGCTACCCGACCAGTGCCGCCCTGGCGCTGCTTCCGCTGCTGCGCCACCGCCTGATCGACCCTGCGACCATCATCATCGACAGCAAGTCCGGAACCAGCGGTGCCGGCCGGGCGGCCAAGGTCGATACGCTGTACTGCGAAGTCAACGAAGGTTTCAAAGCCTACGGCCTGCCGCGTCACCGCCATACCCCAGAGATCGAGCAGACTCTGAGCTGCGTGGCCGGGGTGCCGGTGACCATCAGCTTCACGCCGCACCTGGTGCCGGCCAACCGGGGGATTCTCAGTACCTGCTACGCGGCGCTGGCAGGCTCCTCCTCGGTGGACGACCTGCTGGCCCTGTACCGGCAGGAGTATGTCGATGAACCCTTCGTGCGGATCCTTCCCAAAGGGGTCCTGCCGAACATCAGCCAGGTGCGCGGGAGCAACTTCTGCGACGTTGGTCTAGCCGTCGATCCTCGCACCCGGCGGGTGATTGCCGTTGCGACGATCGATAACCTGGTCAAGGGCGCCGCCGGACAGGCGCTACAGAACATGAACCAGATGCTTGGGTGTGCCGAGGAGGCCGGTCTGCGCGGGGCGCCACTGTTTCCGTAACCAGCGCAACCGCAAGAGCGGTGGCCAGCTAATCGTAGGGGGGACCGAGCCAGGCTCGGTCCCCCCTACAAATTTGAGCTTCCTGCGGAGGTCGGGAGTTTAAGTGTCTTCTGTGGCCATGAACTCTTCCCAGGCCAGGGTGCGATTGCTGCCGGTGCTGCGCGCCTGGTGCAGAGCCCGGTCTGCCTGATTGATCAGTTCGTAGATATTCTTGCTGTCGGTGGGGAATTCAGCCACACCGAAAGAGAGCGTGACCTGTCGCGGCGCTTGGTCGGCCTCACCCCCCGGGACGAGCACCTTCTCCATGGTCTGGCGCAGTTTCTCGGCTGCGGCAACGCCCCCGTCCTTCCTGGTCTTGGGGAGGAGGATGGCGAAATCCTGGCTGCCGAAGCGGCAGACCAGATCGATCCCGCGTGTGTTGTCCAGGAGCAGGTTGCCGACCTGATGCAACAGCGCCTCGCCCCGGGCATGGCTGTGTTGCCCGATGTAGAGATCGAAGTCGTCAATGGTGCACATGATGACCGAGAAGGTGGAGTTGAAACGCCGCGCCTGGGCCACCTCACGTTTGAGGATCTCCTGGAAGTAGCGACGGTTGGCCAGACCGGTGACATCGTCGATGTTGGCACTGTCGCGGGCTTTCTCGATGAGGCGGGTGTTTTCGGTGACGATGGCCATCTGGTTGGCGATCGCCTGAACCATTTTCAGCTCCGAAGCCGGGAAGGCATTGGCCTCGCGCTTGTGCAGGTTGAGAACGCCGATCAAGCGCCCCTTGACGACCAGCGGGGTGGCGACGAACGATCCGCGGACCGCAACCTGGGCGTGATAGCTGAGGTAGCGCTGATCCTTGGTGACATCCTTGACATAAATCTGCTTCAGGCCGCTGGCGGCCAGCCCCGTAATCCCCTGGTCGAGGCGGAATTTGACCTCTTCGATGGTGTTGGCGCTCAGCCCGGCAAAGCGGGCCACTTCTAGCAGATTGTCGCGTGGATTGAAGAGCAAAACCACGGCATGGTCGCAACCGAGGGTCTCGATGATGGTCTGGAGGGCCCGGTCGAACATGACCTGCAGGTCGGCGTTCGCAACCATGGCCTGGTTGAGCTGGTAAAGTGCCGAGACTTCGCGCAGATGGGCGCGCAGCTCCTCGTTGACCCGTTCGACTTCCCGGTTCTTGTGATCGAGCAGGGCGCGCGCTTTGGCTTCCTGCAGGGCGATGACCGTCTCGGTGTCCTTCTCGGTCTTTTGCTGATAGATGATATCGATCTGCTCCGCCATCTGGTTGAAGGTGGTGGCGACCTCGCCGAGTTCGTCCCTGGGGAAGGCCTTGATGCGGTAAGAGAAATTGCCGCGACTGATGGCCTTGGCCGCAGCGACCAGTTCGCGTGCCGGTTCGGTAATAATGGCAATGGCGCGGAAATAGATGATGACGCCGAAAATCAGGGCCAGCCCGATGGTGATCGCCAGGCGCGTGAGCATGGCCGATTCGAATTCTGCGACAGCGGAGCCGGCGCTTTCGACGGAGAGCATGAGCAAGTCGCTGCTGCCGACCGGCAAGAGCGCGAACAGGTGGTTGATGACCCCCTCCGGGGAAGGATGCTCTGTGTAGAAGGTTCCCTTAGCGGCCAGCGCCTTGAGCTGCTCCATGGACAGCTCCATGGGCGAGGTGTGCTCAGAGCTGCTGGCCAGAGTCTTGCCGCTCAGGTCATGGAGCGATGCCCCGACGCCGAGGGGCGAAACGATTTTGTCGAGGAAATCGCTACCGAAGGAACTGGTCATCACCATTAGCATGGTGATCTGCCGGCCTTTGTAAAGGGGGGTGACCGCGACCAGCGTTGGCATGCCGCTAAGATCATTCAAATAGCGATAAGCCGTCTGCCCGCTGCGCTGCACCTGGGCGAGCAGCTCCGGCAGCGGTTTTGGCAGGGAGATGTCCTTGCCGGCGGGGTAGAAGGCGACGCTGATGCGCTCTTTTTCGAGGGCAGTGTAGACGCGATCCTGCAGGATTGCCGTTTCAGCGCGGCCGGCGCCCTCCTGGCTTAGAGCTTGAAACTGTTCCAGGAACGTGATGTACGTGCCGAGCAGCTCTTCCTGCTGCTTGAATTCACGAAAGATCACCTCTTTGACGGCGTTGAGCCGCTGGTGCTGGGTCGAGGCTGTGCTTTCGCGAATCAGCTGTATCGAGCCGAAAATCGATGCGACGGCCAGCAACGTGAGGATAAGGATCAGTGGTAGGGTCAGCTTGGCCGTGAGGCCAAGACCCCGCTTGAATCGCTTGGGGAGGGCTTCCGGTGGAGATTCGGCGGGAGAAGCCATCAATCAGGTTGGCAGCTGGCCGTCAGCGCACAGGGCGATGAAGGCCTCGGCCATTAGCGGGTCGAACTGCCGGCCGGCGTGGTCGCGAATCTCCTGGATGGCAACGTCCTGAGGGAGCGCCTTGCGGTAGGGGCGGTCCGAGGTCATGGCGTCGTAGGTGTCGCAGATCGCCAGGACTCGGGCTTCGGGGAGTGATTCGTCGCCGAAGAGCCCCTGGGGATAGCCCTGGCCGTCGTAGCGCTCGTGATGCTGCTCGATGATATTGCGGATCGGCGCAAGGAAACGGATCGGTTCGAGAATGCGCACGCCGATCGAGGGGTGCTGCTTGAGAACCTCGATGTCGGCCGGGGAGAGCTTCTCGCGCTTGTGGAGGAGATTGATGTCGATGCCGATCTTGCCGATGTCGTGCAGGACGGCGGCACGTTCCAGGCGGTGCAGAGCCTCGTCGTCGAGACCGACCTGCTTGCCCAGGGCCATGCTCAAGCGCGTAACCCGCTCGGAATGGCCACGGGTGTAGGCGTCGCTGGCTTCGATGGCGGAAACCAGGGCCTGCACGGTGTTGAGGTAGGTCTGCTCCTGCTCCTCGTAAAGGCGGGCATTGCCGAGGGCGACGCTCGCCTGGGCGGCGATGGTTACGAGCAGTTCGAGATCCTCATGGGTGTAACGCGAGCCATCCACCGGGTTGGAGATGGTGATGGTGCCAAGCACTTTGCCGTGATCGGTAATGGGCGCGCACACCACCGATTCCCGGGCGAAGCCGAGCCGGCTCATCTTGTTGAACATGTCGTGCTTGTCGACGTTTTCGATGACGATCGGCTTGTTGTTGGCGATCACCCAGAATGATACACCGCCCGGCTTCAGCGGGATTTCCGAGTGCTGTTCGAACTCCGAGGGGGTGCCGCAGGTCGCCCCGATCTTGAGCTGGCCGGTGGCCTCGTTGTGCATGAGGATATAGCCGACCTGCCCCTTCAGGGTCTCGGTGGCCTTCTGGCAGATGGTGTCGAGCAGTTCGCTGGTGCTGACCGTGGAGTTGATGGCCAGCCCCACCTGGTAGAGCGACTGCAAACGCTCGACGGTGTTGCCCAGGCGCAGGTTTTTCCCCTCGAGATCGCTGGCGAGGTCGGCGATCTTGAAGTTGGCCTCCTCGATCTCCTCGATGCGTTCCTCGAGGTTGATGTTCAGATACTCGATCTCCTTGAGGCGCTCCTCAAGGGTGGAGTTGAGCGACTGCACCTCTTCGGTGTGGGCCAGCTTCTCCTGGGTGATGGCCAGCTCGCGCTCGTGGCGTACCGTGGTTTCCATCAGCTCGCGCAGGCGCTGGACCATGAAGTTGAATTTGGCCGACAGCAGGGTCATTTCGTCGGAGCTGGTGACCGCTGCGCGGGCGTGGTCGAAATTGCCGTTTTCGGCGTACTCCATGGCGGTGACCAGTTTGCGGATTGGCGCATCGACATAAATCAGCAGGAAAGCGGTGATGCTCAGGACCAGCAGCAGGAGCATCGCACCGGAGGCAACCATGGTGGCGTTGCGGCTCTTCATCTGCAGCTGCTCCATGTCGGCCATGGAGAGCTTCAGGTTGAGGACGCCGATGACCGCCTTGTCCGACCCGTGGCAGGAATGGCAGGCGGGCCGGTTTTGAAAGGGGATGATGGTGCTGAAAGCCTCGGAGCCGTTCAGGGTGTCGGTATAGTTGAAGTTGCCGGTGCGATAGGCGAGGAGATCGACAGTGGCCACCAGATCGCCGATTTCGGCCGGGTCACTGGACATCACCACCCGCCCCGTTTCGTCGAAGATGCGCAGGCCGGAGATGGCCTGTTCCTGGCCGATCTTGGCAAGGGCGACGTTCACCTGTTCGTTGCGCCCGTTGGACATGTCGGTGATGACGCTGTTGCTGACCGTTTCTGCAACCATGTGGGCATGGTCGGCGGTCATCTTGTGGAGGATGCTGCGCTGGGTGTTGAGGTTGTACCAGGTGGTGCCGAGAATGGCAGCCACCAGGATGATGCCGGTCAAGCCGAGGAATTTGAGCTTGAGAGAATTCATCTTAACCTTCGATCACGACAGACCAATAAATACGTCAAATCACCGGTGTCCGGTCAAAAAACACAATTCTGACCAATGTCTAACGGTCTGCCTCGCAGGTGGCCGATCCGACCGGGCACGCTTTGCTTGACTCTCCCCGGCGCTGAAACTAGGATAGCGCGCTGTTCTCGCAGCTGTTGCGTGCGGCGCCGGCCAGTCAAAAAGACCGTTTCAAGGAAGCCATTATGCAACAAGATTGCCAAACAGGATGGAGTTTTCTCCTCGTCGTGCTCGGCGTGGTCATGATCGTCGAGGGGATCCCCTGGTTCCTGTCGCCGTCCGGGTACAAGCGCATGCTTCTGCAGCTGCTGCCGGTGAACGACGCCCTGCTGCGCCTGCTTGGGCTCGGCTGCATGCTCGGCGGCTTGTTGCTGGTCTACCTGGTCCGCTGAGGGGCACGAGCCATTTTAATCATCCTGGCGAGGATATGCAACGATTTAAAATTGCAAGCAAATGATGCGTCTTGCCGACTACAATTTTGAACTGCCGGCCGAACTAATTGCGCAGGAGCCCCTCCCCGAGCGCAGTGCTGCCCGGCTTCTGGTGATCGACCGCGCGTCCGCGACGATCCGGCATGGCGCTTTCGCCGACCTGCCGCAGTGGCTCGAACCGGGGGATCTGCTGGTCCGCAACGAGACCCGGGTGATCCCGGCCCGGCTGCACGGGGTCAAGGCCAGCGGCGGGCGGGTCGAGGTGCTGCTGGTCGAGCGACTGGCCGGAGCGGAGGAGGTGTGGCGCTGCCTGACCCGCAGTGCCAAGCCGGCCCGGGTCGGGCAGCAGATTACCTTCGCTGACGGGATGACCGCCGAAGTGACTGCCGACCTGGGAGAGGGGTGGCGCGCGCTCGCCTTTGCCTGCGCCGGTGATTTTGCGGCGCGGCTCGAAAATCTCGGCGAGATGCCGCTGCCGCCCTACATCCAGCGCGCACCGCGCGGCGCCGATCGCGACCGCTACCAGACGGTCTTTGCCCGGGAACCGGGGGCCGTTGCCGCCCCGACCGCAGGGCTGCACTTTTCTGATGAGACCTTTGCCGCCCTGGCGAAGCGCGGCGTCGAGGTGTGCGGCGTCACCCTGCACGTCGGCCCGGGGACCTTCCAGCCGGTGCGGGTCGAGTGCCTCGACGACCATCGCATGCATGGCGAGGCTTACTCTATCCCCGAGGAGACGGCGCAGGCGGTCAACCGGGCCAGGAGCGAGGGTCGCCGGGTGGTGGCGCTCGGCACCACCAGCACTCGGGCACTGGAGAGTGCGGTCGATGCGCGCGGACAGCTGTGCGCCGGCAGCGGCGTGACCGAGCTGTTTATCCGCCCCGGCTTCGATTTCAAGGTGGTCGGTGCGCTGCTGACCAACTTCCACCTGCCGCAGTCGACGCTGCTGGTGCTGGTCGCCGCCTTTGCCGGGCGGGAGCTGATCCTCGAGGCCTACCGGCAGGCAGTCGAGCAGAAGTACCGGTTTTTCAGCTACGGCGACTGCATGCTGATTCTTTAACGGGCGAGCAAAAACGCCCATCTGCGTTGTTGCCCTCGGTCGCGTCGCTGCGACGTACCTTTCGGTACGCCTCGCTCCTCGGCCATCGGGCGCCTAGCACCTGGGCGTTTTTGCTCGCCCTTGTGGAGAATTTAATAAGTAAGCGTGCGTGTCATGACACACCCCTGTGGCAGGAATATGACCCATGAGTGAGACATTGCCGGCAAGGTTCGAACTGCTTGCCACCGACCCGAATAGCGCGGCACGGCGCGGACGGCTGCATACCCGGCGCGGGGTGATCGAGACGCCGATATTCATGCCGGTCGGCACCCAGGGGACGGTCAAGGGGATGCTCCCCGAGCAACTGCTTGATGTCGGCGCCCAGATCATTCTGGCCAACACCTATCACCTGTTTCTGCGCCCCGGGCACGAGCTGGTCCGCACCCTGGGGGGGCTGCACCGCTTCATGCAGTGGGACGGCCCGATCCTCACCGACAGCGGCGGTTTCCAGGTGTTCAGCCTCGGCGCCCTGCGCAAGATCGACGAGGAGGGGGTGCGCTTCCAGTCGCATCTCGACGGCAGCGCCCAGATGCTGACCCCGGAAAGTTCCATCGCCATCCAGGAGGCGCTCGGCGCCGACATCATGATGGTTTTCGACGAATGCATCCCGTATCCCGCCGAGCGCGGCTACATCGCCGCTTCGACGGCGCGTTCGACCCGTTGGGCGGCGCGCAGCAAGGTGGCGCGCCATGATCCTTCGGCCGCGCTGTTCGGCATCGTCCAGGGCGGGATGGAAGAGGATCTGCGCCGGCAGAGTGCCGAGCAACTGCTGGAGATCGGTTTCGACGGTTACGCCCTGGGCGGTTTGTCGGTCGGCGAGGAGGCGGAGCTGATGTATCAGGTCATGGAGTGGACGCTGCCGGTTCTACCGGTGCAGCAGGCCCGCTACGTCATGGGGGTGGGGACTCCGGAAAACCTGGTGGAGGCGGTGGCGCGCGGCGCCGACCTGTTCGACTGCGTCATGCCGACCCGCAACGCCCGCAACGGCGTGCTTTTCACCTCTTTCGGCAAGGTAGTCATCAAGCAGGCCCGCTACCGCGACGACCCCGGGCCGATCGATCCGGCCTGCGACTGCATGGTTTGCCGTCGCTATTCGCGCGCCTACCTGCGCCATCTCTATCAATCGAACGAAATTCTCGCTTCGGTCTTGAACACCTGGCACAACCTGTATTACTATCTGCAGCTCATGCGGCGCGTCCGGGAGGCACTTGATGCCGGCAGTTTCGCGGCCTTCCGGAGCGAATTCCATCGCCAGCGTGTAGCAGCCGGTGAGGCCTGACCGCCCACCGGTTTCGTTCGCGCGGTGCGTTGGCCCCGCCGTGAACGGGAGTTGACGACCTGAGCAGACGGAAAAGCTACTTTTACTGAACCTGTCGCCGGCAAAATCGCCCGGCGGGATTTTGTCTGGCAATCATCCTTAGCAAAGGAGTTTTATCCATGTTTTTCGCAACCGACGCGTTCGCAATGGCCGGCAACGGCGGGCAGCAGGCCGGCGGGGGATCCGGCTTTGAAGGGATCATCATGCTGCTGGCGATGTTCGCCATCTTCTATTTTCTGCTGATTCGTCCCCAGCAGAAGCGGGCCAAGCAGCACAAGGAGATGATCGATGCCCTCAAGTCCGGCGATCAGGTGATTACCGCCGGCGGCATCCACGGCAAGGTGGTGGCGGTGCAGGACAAGGTAGTGATGCTGGAGATCGCCACCGGGGTGCGCATCAAGGTCAACCGGATTTCCATTGCCGGCACGACGACCGGTTCCGAAGAGTAGCGACGTCACACTGAGCGACTGCGGGCGGGCCATGGCGGCCGGCCCTGGAAAGGAGACGAATCGGATCATGCCACAAACCATAAAATTAAGGGCATTGACCGTGCTCTTCTGCCTGGTGCTGTCAGTTGCAGCCCTGGCCCCGACCCTTTTCCGCGACCAGCTTCCGGGCTGGTGGCAAAAGGCCTTCGACCCGATCCACCTCGGTCTCGACCTGCAGGGGGGGATGCACCTGGTGCTGGGAGTCGATGCCGACAAGGCGATCGAGAGCCGGCTCGACATGGTGACCGATCAGGCCGTGCAGGCGCTGCGCGAGAAGGATGTCGTCTTTAAAAAGGTCGAGCGTTCCGGCGACAACCACGTCATGGTTACCGTCTATGACGAGGCGGCCGCCAAGCAGGTCGATACGCTGATGAACGAGCAGTTCCGCGGCCTGGAGAGCGACAACCTCGGCGAGGAGGGCGGTTTTGTCCGCCGGGCCTATCGACTCAGTGCCGCCGAGGCCGAAACGGTGCGCGAATATGCGGTACGCCAGGCTCTGGAGACGCTGCGCAACCGCGTCGACCAGTTCGGGGTCAGCGAGCCGACCCTGCAGCGCCAGGCCGACAACCGCATCCTCATTCAGCTCCCCGGGGTGAAGGATCCGCAGCGGGCCGTCGATCTGCTCGGGAAGACCGCCCGTCTCGAATTCAAGATGGTGATCGACAACGCCAACCCGCAGGATGCGGTCAAGGGGATCCTCCCGCCGGGCGGCCAGCTGCTTTACGAGAAGAATGTCAATCGCCAGAGCGGTGTGGTGACCGAAACGCCGTTGGTGGTGGAGAGCAAGACCAGCCTGACCGGCGACCTCCTGGCCGATGCCCAGGTGCGCATCGACTCGCGCTTCAACGAGCCCTACGTGGCGATCGAGTTCAATGCGGTCGGTGCCAAGCGTTTCGAGCAGATCACTGCCGCCAGCGTCGGCCGGCGCATGGCGATCGTCCTCGACGACACCGTGTATTCGGCGCCGGTCATCCGCGAGCGCATCGCCGGCGGGAGCGCGCAGATCAGCGGCAGCTTCACCGAGCAGAGCGCTACCGACCTGGCCATCGTTCTGCGCGCCGGTTCGCTGCCGGCGCCGGTGCAGATCCTGGAGAACCGCACGGTCGGTCCGTCCCTGGGGAAAGACTCCATCAATCAGGGGATGATGTCCGTGGCTCTGGCAATCTTTCTGGTGGTGGTGGCTACTGTCGTCTACTATCGTCTGGCTGGCGTGGTGGCGACTGTGGCGCTGACCTTGAACCTGCTCTTTGTTCTGGCCTGCCTGAGCCTGTTCAAGGCGACGCTGACCCTGCCGGGGATCGCCGGCATCGCCCTGACCCTGGGGATGGCAATTGATGCCAACGTCCTGATCAACGAGCGCATCCGCGAAGAGTTGCGGATCGGCAAGACGGCGCGGGCCGCGCTTGAAGCGGGCTACGAAAAGGCCTTCTGGTCGATCATGGACGCCAACCTGACCACCTTGCTGGCCGGATTGATCCTCTTCCAGTTCGGCACCGGCCCGATCAAGGGTTTCGCGGTCACCCTTTCCATCGGGATCGCCACCACCCTGTTCACGGCGCTGTTCATAACGCGCCTGATTTACGATTACTTCTTGCAGCGCCGCCATATTGAGCGGCTCAGCGTTTGAAAGGGGACGGCTGATGGAACTGATCCGGCCCAATACGAATTTCGACTTCATCCGTTACGCAAAAGCAGCCATTACGGCATCTGTCATCGTGATCCTGCTGGGGATCGCTTCGCTGATATTCAAGGGCGGGCCGACCTATGGGATCGACTTTGCCGGGGGGACTCTGGTGCAGATCAAGTTCAGCAGTGACACCAGTGCCACTGACCTACGCAAGGCCCTCGGAGTGCTGGATCTACGGGGTTTGAGCATTCAGCAGTTCGGCGATCAGGCCAACGAATATCTGGTGCGTGTCCAGGAAGACAATAATCTCGCCATGTTGTCCGGGCAGATTCAGTCGACTCTCGAAGGGCAGTACGGCAAGGGCAAGCTGGAAATCCGCCGGACCGAGATGGTCGGCCCGCAGGTCGGCAAGGACTTGCGTGGGAAGGCGATCCAGGCGATCATCTTCGCCATTATCGGCATGCTGATCTATGTGACCTTCCGCTTCGAGTTCCGCTTTGGCGTCGGCGCGGTCATCGCTCTGGTGCATGATGTGCTGATCACCCTGACAGCCTTTAGCCTGCTCAACCTGGAGATTGATCTGACCATCATCGCCGCGTTTTTGACGATCGTCGGCTACTCGGTCAACGATACGGTTGTCATCTGTGACCGGATCCGCGAAAATATGGGCAAGTATCACGAATTGCCGTTGGCGCAGATCATCAACCGAAGCCTGAACGAGACTCTTTCGCGGACCATCCTGACTTCGGGGCTGACGCTGCTCTCGGTAATTGCCCTCTATCTGTTCGGCGGCAGCGTGCTGCACAACTTTGCCTTTGCGCTGCTGGTTGGCATGATTGCCGGGGTTTACTCGACGGTCTTTATCGCCAGCCCGATCCTGATCATCTGGGAAAATTGGCGCGGCAAGCGCCAGCCTGTCTAACTAAGGAGTGTTTGAATGAAACAGGAAACGATTCTCGTCATCGTCGTCACCCTGGTTGCCGGGGTGATTATCGGCTGGATGGTCGCAAATCAGGGGTCGAAGCCCGCCACTTCCACCGCACCAATGGCTCCGCCACAAGCCGGGGCGCCCGCCGCCGGTGGAGCCAATCTCCAGCAGCGCATCAACGAACTGAAGGCGGTGGTGGCCAGCGACCCGAAGAACCGCAACGCTTGGGTGGCCCTGGGGAACGACTACTTCGACTCCGACCGGCCGATGGAGTCGGTGGAAGCCTATCAGAAAGCCCTGGATATCAATTCCAACGATGCCAATGTGCTCACCGACCAGGGGGTCATGTTCCGTCGTCTCGGCTGGTTCGACCGGGCCATCGAGAACTTCACCAAGGCCAACCAGGTCGATCCGAAGCATTCGGTCAGCCTGTTCAACCTCGGCATCGTCTACCGTTACGACCTGCAGGATCTTCCCAAGGCCAAGGCGGCCTGGCAAAAGTTTTTGGCGGTCAATCCCAACGGCAACGGTTCCGACCGGGTGCGCCAGGAGTTGGAATTCCTGGAGAAAAATCCGGAAACACCCAAATAGTGATGCGCTGCGGGCCGGGAGATTCTCCCGGCCCGTTGTCTTTCCCTTATTGATCCCCGACGTAATCGATGTGTAGATCCTTCTCCCTCATCGCCCTGTTTTTTCTGGGGACACTCCTGGCCGGTTGCCTGCACCCGCCCGGCCCCCTGACGGTGCATGGCGAACTGTACGGCGACCAGACCTGGCAGGGCGAGGTGCTGATCGCAGGGGACGTGACGCTTCCAGCCGGCACGACTCTGACCATCCTGCCGGGGACGGTGGTTCGCTTCCTGCCGCCTGGCGACGCTCCCGCCAACCGCGGCGACCACCCCTACTTCCCCGGCAGCGAACTGAACATTCTCGGCACGCTGCTGGCTGAGGGGAAGCCGGCGGCGCCGATTGTCTTCGCCGCTGTCAATGAAGCCGATCCCCCGGGCAGCTGGGGGGCGGTGAATTTCGCCGAAGACTCCAGGGGGGTTCTGCGCTACTGCATCTTTCGCCAGGCCGACAGCGCCATTCACAGCCGCCAGGCGCGGGTCGAGGTGTCCAAGTCGCTCTTCGAGCGCAACCTGGTGGGGATTCGCTTCCACTCCAGCGTCATTCGGGTCACCGACAATCTGCTGCGCGACAACGACACGGGGATCCGTTTCCATTACGGGCTCCCCACCGTCAGCTCCAACCGCTTCGAAAGCAACCGCGTCAACCTGTTCATCACCGCCCACCCCTACAAATACCTTTTCGAGAACAATTCCTTCGGCCTCCCCCGCGAGTACCAGGTCGTGCTTGGCGAGGAGGTCCCGGAGGATGTGCAGCTCGGCGGCAACGACTGGGAGGCGACCCAGGCCGACGCCGTCATCGAGCGCATCTTCGACGGCCACCGCTCGCCGCACCTGGGGAAGGTGACCATCGAGCCGCTGGCTGACATCCCGCTGGAAACCGTAGGCCCGACGTGGATCCAGTAGCCCGGCGCCATTGGCGTCCGCGCAGCACGCTCCCCGAGGCCGGGGAGGTGGCCGCCTTTGCCGGTGAACTTGCCATCCCGCCGCTGGTTGCCGGTCTGCTCCTGGCCAGGGGACTGGACAGTGCGAGTGCCGCCGGGTTTCTGAGCGGCCGCCTGGCCGATCTCCCCGATCCGCTGCTGCTGCCGGATATGCCGCGGGCCGCCGCGAGAGTGGCCGCCGCGGTGCAGAGCGGGGAACGGCTGGCGGTGCACGGCGACTACGATGTCGACGGCATCACCGGCACCTCCCTGCTGGTCGAGGGGCTGCGGCGCTGCGGCGCCGACATCGATTACCACCTGCCGCTGCGCCTCAAGGACGGCTACGGTCTCTCCGGTCCGGCCCTGGAGCAGGCGGCCGCCGCCGGGGTCAAGGTGGTGATTTCGGTCGACTGCGGCGTTTCCGCCGCCGAGGAAGCGCGCCTGGCAAAAGAGCTGGACCTCGATCTGATCATCACCGATCACCACCAGCCTCCCGAAGTCCTTCCGGAGGCCTTTGCCATCGTCAACCCGCAGCGGGCCGATTCAGTCTTCCCCTTCCGTGACCTGGCCGGAGTCGGGGTCGCCTTTTTCCTCCTGATCGCGGTACGGCGCGCCCTGCGCGAGGGCGGCTGGTTCACCTCCCGGCCGGAACCGGACCTCAAGGGGGTCCTCGACCTGGTAGCCCTGGGGACGATCGCCGACCTGGTGCCGCTGCACGGGGTCAACCGTATCCTCACCCAGCACGGTCTGGCCCTCCTTGCCAGCGGCGTGCGCCCCGGGATCGACGCGCTCAAGGAAGTGGCCGGGGTCAAGATGATGAACTGCGGGGTCGTCGGCTTCCAGCTGGCACCGCGGCTCAATGCCGCCGGGCGGCTGGAGGATGCCACCAGGGGGGTCGAACTGCTGCTCGAATCCGACCGGCGCAAGGCCCTGGAAACCGCACGGCTGCTGGACCGGTTCAACCGCGAGCGCCAGCAGATCGAGAATCAGACTCTGCTCGAAGCCCTGGAGATGGTTGCCTCCTTGCCCGCGGAGGTCACCCATTCGCTGGTGCTGGCCGTCGATGGCTGGCATCCGGGGGTGATCGGCATCGTCGCCAGTCGTCTGGTTGAGAAATTCTACCGGCCGACGGTGCTGATCGCACTGGATGGGGAGGCGGGGAAGGGGTCGGCCCGCTCGATTCGCGGCCTGCACCTGTACCAGACCCTGCAGGCGTGTGCCGATGATCTGCTGGCCTTTGGCGGCCATGAGATGGCGGCGGGGTTGAGTCTGCGGAGTGACCGGGTGCCAGCCTTTGCCCAGCATTTCGAAGCGGCTGCCCGGGGCGTGTTGCGTGACGAGGAGTTGCAGCCGGTCCTTTTTTACGATGGCGTGGTGCTTCTGGAAGAGTTGGATTTCGCTCAGGTTGCCGGTCTGGAGCGGCTGGCGCCGTTCGGCATGGGCAATCCCGAGCCGGTGCTGCTGCTCGAGGCGGTGCGCATCCGCCAGGTGCAGAGCCTGGGCGGCGGTCATCTGCGTTTTCTGGCCTGCCAGGGAGGGGAGAGCCTGGCGGCCATTGCCTTCGGCATGGCCGAACGGAGCGAGGCCTTTATGGGGGAGGTCGACCTGTTGGTTTCGCCGCAGATCAACCGGTTTAACGGGCGTGAAACCGTGCAACTTCGCGTCAGGGACGTGCGGCAGAGTGAGAGTTTCCAGACAAGGAGCTGTTGCCAATTTTAGCGGGAGTGAAAGGGGGGCTGGCTCCTTTTTTTCTTGGCACATGAGGGAAATTTTTGTGGACGGCAACCGAGGTTGCGCATTAATATGCCGCGCCACAAAAAAATAACGCAATCTTGTCATTGCGACTGACGTTTCAAAGGAGTTTGTTGTCATGCATCAATATGCAGTTCCTTTCGCTCTGTTCTGCGCCTTCGCCGCCATCGCCTACGGCATCATCTCCGCCAAGTGGATCCTGGGGCTCCCCCAGGGGAATGAGCGGATGCAGCAGATCGCCGCCGCCATCCAGGAAGGGGCCGGCGCCTACATGAAGCGCCAGTACCAGATCATCGCCCTGGTCGGCGTGGTGATCTTCGTCCTGCTTGCCGCTTCCCTCGGGATCAAGACGGCGGTTGGCTTCCTGATCGGCGCGGTCTTCTCCGGGCTGACCGGTTTCATCGGCATGTTCGTGTCGGTGCGCGCCAACGTCCGCACCACCGAGGCGGCCAAGTCAGGGATGGAAAAGGCCCTCGGCGTCGCCTTCAACGGGGGGGCGATCACCGGGATGCTGGTCGTCGGCCTGGGCCTGCTCGGCGTGGCCGGCTACTACTTCATTCTTGACCAGATCGTTCCGGCCGGCCCGGAGAAGGTCAAGATCATCTGCAACTCCCTGGTCGGCCTCGGCTTCGGTGGCTCGCTGATTTCGATCTTCGCCCGCCTCGGCGGCGGCATCTTCACCAAGGGGGCCGACGTCGGCGCCGACCTGGTCGGCAAGGTCGAAGCCGGGATCCCCGAGGACGACCCGCGCAACCCGGCGGTCATTGCCGACAACGTCGGCGACAACGTCGGCGACTGCGCCGGGATGGCCGCCGACCTGTTCGAGACCTACGCGGTCACCCTGATCGCCGCCATGCTTCTCGGCGCCATCGCCTTCGGCGGCAACGCCGCGGCGGTGACCTATCCGCTGATCCTCGGCGGCGTGTCCATCATCGCCTCGATCATCTCAACCTTCTTCGTCAAACTGCCGGCCTCGCGCAAGATCATGCCCGCGCTTTACAAGGGGCTGATCGTCTCGGGGGTCATCGCCGCGGGCGCCTTCTTCTTCATCACCACCAGCATGTTCCCGCAGGGGCTGGCCAACGCCAGCGGCCAGGTGTTCAGCGCCGGCAACCTGTTCGTCGCCGCCCTGGTCGGCCTGGTGGTTACCGGCGCGATCTTCTGGATCACCGAATACTACACCGCCACCGAGTACGGTCCGGTCAAGCACATCGCCCAAGCCTCGACCACCGGCCACGCCACCAACATCATCGCGGGTTTGGGCATCTCCATGAAGTCGACCGCCCTGCCGATCCTGGTCATTGCCGCGGGGATCATCGTCGCCTTCCAGTGCGCCGGGATTTATGGCATCGCCATTGCCGCGGTGTCGATGCTGTCGCTGACCGGCATTGTCGTGGCCATGGATGCCTACGGGCCGATTACCGACAATGCCGGTGGCATCGCCGAGATGGCCGAACTGGATGACTCGGTGCGTGCCGTCACCGATCCGCTTGATGCCGTGGGTAATACCACCAAGGCGGTCACCAAGGGCTACGCCATCGGTTCCGCGGGCCTGGCCGCGGTGATTCTCTTCACCTCCTATGTCGATGAGCTGAAAATGGCCGGGAAGATGATCACGTTCGATCTGTCTGATCCCTATATCATCGTCGGCCTGTTCATCGGCGGCATGCTCCCCTATTACTTCGCGGCCCTGTGCATGGAGGCGGTCGGTACCGCCGGCGGTTCGGTGGTCGAGGAAGTCCGCCGCCAGTTCCGGGAGATCAAGGGGATCATGGAAGGGACCGGCAAGCCGGACTACGCGGCCTGCGTCGATATCGTCACCAAGTCGGCCCTCAAGTCGATGGTCATCCCCGGCCTGATTCCGATCGCCGCACCGATCGTGGTCGGCTTTACCCTCGGGCCCCAGGCGCTGGGAGGGGTGATCGTCGGCTCGATCGTCACCGGTATCTTCGTCGCCATCTCCATGACCACCGGCGGTGGGGCCTGGGACAATGCCAAGAAGTATATCGAGGACGGCTATCACGGTGGCAAGGGTGGGGAAGCCCACAAGGCCGCGGTGACCGGCGATACCGTCGGCGACCCGTACAAGGACACCGCCGGCCCGGCGGTCAACCCGATGATCAAGATCATCAACATCGTGTCGCTGCTGATCGTGCCGCTCTTGAGCAAACTGTAATTCCCTGTATGCTGCCTGTATGATACAGGCCTGCTGATGCGAATTCGCTACCCAAGGAGATGATATCCATGAGCCAAGCGCAACTGATCATGACGCTCCCCCACGGCAACGTGACCGCCACCAACCTCGGCGTCGACGGCCTGGCCAAACGGCGCAGCCCCGGCTCCGGCAAGCATTTCCGTGGCCGCAGCATCATGGTGGAGCTGGCCTGCGACGGGGAGAAACCGGATTTTGCCTATCTTGACGAGGGTGGCTGGCGTAACCCCGGCGCCGATTCGGTGCAAGCCCTGGCCGGTGCCAAATCCGGCAGCCGGACCAAGACGGCCCTGTCCAACGATGCCTTCAACTGTGTTCCGCTCTCCGCCTACCGGGGTTGCTGCCTGGTCAAGACCGGCGGTGAATCGCTGGCCATGGGTGCGCCGAAGCAGTTGGCCAGTTACTCCAGCCATGACTGCCACGAGCGGATGGACAGCGATGAAATCGCCCGCGTCATCGGTCAGCCGGCTCCGGCCCAGCGCAAGCCGCGCCTGTACATGGTGGTCGCCCCGGTCCAGTTTATCATGCTCTCCAACCTGACGCCGGCCGAGTACGCCTGGTATGCCACCCACCGCCCGGGGAAGATCTTCCGCCAGGTGATGTTCGCCGAACTTGGCCATGAAGAGCTGCACATGGCGGCTGAGAGCCGCTTCCAGGATGCCAAACGGGAGCTCCTCGAAAATGCCACGAAAAAGACCAAGTCCATTGTCTTTGAAGATTGCCTGAACCAGATCCCTTACCAACACTGGATCGGCTATCATCAGAAGGCCGAAGGCGGCCTGTATGTGGCGGACCGCAGCCAACTACTGCTCTACCCCTTTCCTTCGGCAGTTTCACATGCCTGGGAAAAAGCGGAAGGCTAGGCGCGCCGGCGCCCCGCAGGTTTCCCGGGCTCATGTCTGACAACGAACAGAGAAGATAACGCCGGTCATTTGCCGGCGTTGTCTTTTTGGCGGACCCTGGCCGGCAGGTCGAGGCGGCGGTCCTCTTCATTGCGCCAATGAAGGATGCATTATGTCGTCACTCCAGCAGCAGCAGCCGAAGGTTTCGGAAGAATCGGGTGCTTATGGTAGTTCGTCCCCTCGACATCATGCGGAGTCTTTCTGGGGCGGCATCGTCAAGTCGATGGGGTTGGTGTTCGGCGACATCGGCACCAGTCCCATCTATACGCTGACGGTCATCGTCGCCTTCACCAAGCCCTCCGCCGAAAATGTCTACGGGATCCTCTCGCTGATTGTCTGGACACTGACCACCCTGGTCAGCGTCGAATACGCCTGGCTGGCGATGAGCCTCGGCCGCAAGGGCGAGGGGGGCACCATCGTGCTGCGCGAGATTCTGGTGCGGATGCTCAAGCCTGGGCGGCAACTGGCCTTTGTCACCTTCCTCTCCTATGTCGGCGTGTCGCTGCTGCTCGGCGACGGCATCATTACCCCGGCGATTTCGATTCTTTCCGCGGTCGAAGGGATGCATTTGATCCCTGGCCTGGAATCGCTTTCGCAGACAGTCATCGTCTCCATCGCCGTCGCCATCGCCGTCGGGCTGTTTGTTTTTCAGTACAAGGGAACCGATAAGGTGGCAAGGATCTTCGGGCCGCTGATGATCCTGTGGTTCCTGTCCCTGACGGTCTCCGGCGGGATCTCGATTGCGGCCCATCCCGAAGTGCTCAAGGCCCTGAGCCCCTGGTATGCCATCGAATTTTTGATCAATAACGGTCTGGCCGGTTTTCTGGTCCTGTCTGAGGTGATCCTTTGCGCGACCGGCGGCGAAGCCCTGTATGCAGACATGGGCCACCTTGGGCGCAAACCGATTATTCGTGCCTGGTACTTCGTTTTTGTCGCGCTATTGATCAACTATCTCGGGCAGGGCGCCTACATCATCCTTCACCCGGATGCGCAAAACATCCTGTTCGGCATGGTGCAGTGGGAGGCTCCGATACTCTACGTACCGTTCCTTATCCTCACCATTGCTGCCACGGTGATTGCTTCGCAGGCCCTGATCAGCGGGGTCTACTCTATCGTCTACCAGGGGATCACGACCCGGATTCTGCCGCTGATGAGGGTCAGCTATACCTCGGACCATCTCAAGTCGCAGATCTATATCGGCTCGGTCAACTGGTTGCTGCTGGCACTGGTGATCTTTGTCATGCTGCTTTTCCAGCAATCCGAGAAGCTGGCTGCGGCCTACGGGTTGGCGGTCACCGGTACCATGACCATCACCGGGGTGATGATGACCATGATCTTCGCCCGTACCACCAAGAAGTGGAAGATACCGATTGCCCTGGCCGTCACCCTGATCGATTTTGTTTTCCTTGCGGCAAACCTGCACAAGCTTCCTTATGGCGGTTACTGGTCATTGGTCCTCGGCTCCATTCCATTGTTGACCATCCTTTTGTGGACGTATGGGCAGCGTGCCCTCTACCAGGCACTGAAGCCCCTTGATCTTGAGACCTTCCTGACCAGTTTCCGGCAGATCTACGCGCGGGCCCGCATCCCGGGCACCGGGCTGTTCTTTACCCGTGAGGCGCCGGTTGTCCCCCCTTACGTGATCCACTGCATGCTGCGCAGCAACATTGTCTACGAACGTAACGTCTTTGCCGCCATCGTCCGTACCGATGACCCGTTTGGTGTCTTTACCTGTATGGAGGAGATTGATCCCGGGCTGGAGTCGTTCCAGATTCGCGCCGGGTATATGGAGGTGCTCAACATCGAGCAGATTCTGCGCGACAACGGCATCCGCGAGAAGGTGATCTTTTATGGCATCGAGGATATCAGGACCGGCAATCCAGTCTGGCGGCTCTTTGCCCTGCTCAAGAAGCTCACGCCGAACTTCGTGCAGTTCAACCAGTTGCCGGCCAGCAAGCTGCAAGGGGTGGTGACGCGGGTGGAAATGTAGTCATTCGCCGCTGTTTTTGATCGTAGCGGTATCCCATACGATGCAGCCCGACACGTAATCGTGGAAGGCCTGTTTTTTCTCGGTGAAAAAGGCCATGGCGAAGCCGGCACCGAGCGAAATTACGGTAACGAGCTTGAGCAGGTAGCGATAGCTCGCCTTCCCGAAACTCACGCGGCTCCCTTCCGCATCGGCGACCTTCATGGAGAGCAATTTCTTTCCGGGGGTGGCCTGCAGCGCTGAACTCTCCATGGCGGCAAAATAAATCCAGCCGACAAGATACTCGGTTCCTGCCAGTTGTTCAGAGATGGCCCGTGCCGCGAAGCCGGCAACCAGGAGTACGGGGAGGTCGAGCGCGAAAGCCAGCAGTCGCTTCCAGGGGGAGGCCGGTTGGCACGGATCAAGGGACATTGACGACCTTCTTCGGGTTGGGGGGTGGAGGTTTCAGTGCTCGGTGCAGTAGAAGCGCCGGCAGACGTCGGGGCGGTGCGGGTAGATGGTGCAGCGGCCAATAGCAAGAAATTCGCAGCTGTTTTCGATGATCAGGTGATAACGGCCGTCGAGGGTGAACTCCAGGCGTTTCGCGCCAAGTGTCTGCAGGAGGCAGTACTCCTGCCAGGAAACCGGCACGCTCGGAAAGGCCCGACAGCAGGCGCCGTCGCATTCCCGGCAGCGCTGCGGATCGTCGAGCGGCCGGTCGAGAAGCAGGCCGCGTCGTTTCTCGCGATGGGTGCCGAGCAGGAACATCGGTCTACTGCCGGAACGCCCGGGTCATCAGCTCGAAATCTTCCAGCAGGGCCTGCAGGTCCTCTTCATGTTCGACTTCCTGCTCGAGGATGGTCAGAATGATGTTGTAAGTGACCGGATCCTTGTCCTTGGTCAGGTCGAGCAACTTCTGATAGGTGCTGATAGCGCACTGCTCCCCCTTGATGTTCTGCTCCAGCAAGTTTTTGACGAACGGGTCGTCGGGCGCGTCGTAGCCGCAGTTGGTCAGCTTGAACCAGTCCAGCGGGTTGGTGACCGGCGTACCGCCCAGCTGGATGATGCGGGTCGAGAGGAGCAGGGAGTGGTTCAGCTCCTCGGTCGCATGCAACTCGAGTTCGGCGATCACCGCCTCTTTCATCGGCCCCTTGCACACCTTCGCACCCAGCCAGTACTGGTAGTAGGCCAGCCATTCGTCGGCGAACGCCTTGCGCAGCAGCATGACCAGCTCGTTGACATTCAGCCCGACAATCTCCCGCCCTTTGCTGCCCATGAGAACCTCCCGCTCGCACCGATGTGAAATCACTTAGTTGAAATTACCATCTGCGGGCCATTTGTCAAGATCTCGGCACCGGCCAGTCATGTGTAGTAAAAGTGAAATCAGACAGCAAAGATGTTATTTGACTACTCTGTGAGTTGCTCAAAATTATATTGCGCGCCCCTGGGCTTTTTTGTCATATTCGCCCGAATTGCAGGCCATAACTGCCGCCGGGAGGAAAGACCATGCCACGTCGCGACGATATCAAGAAGGTGCTCATCATCGGCTCCGGGCCGATCATCATCGGCCAGGCCTGCGAATTCGACTATTCCGGCACCCAGGCCTGCAAGGCGCTGCGCAAGCTCGGCTACCAGATCGTGCTGGTCAACTCCAACCCGGCGACGATCATGACCGACCCCGGCATGGCCGACGTCACCTACATCGAGCCGCTCAACATACCGACCCTCACCGAGATCATCGCCAAGGAACGCCCCGATGCTCTCCTCCCCAATCTGGGCGGGCAGACCGGCCTCAACCTCTCCAGCGCCCTGGCCGAGGCCGGTGTGCTCGACAGGTACGGGGTCAAGGTCATCGGCGTCAACCTCGACGCCATCAAGCGCGGCGAGGACCGCGAGATCTTCAAGGAGACGATGGCGCGCCTGGGGATCGAGTGCGCGCGCAGCGAGATCGCCACCACCCTGGAGCAGGCGAAGGCGGCAGTGGGCCGGATCGGCTTCCCCGTGGTCATCCGCCCGGCCTACACCATGGGCGGCACCGGCGGCGGCTTCGCCTACAATCTGGAAGAGCTCGAGACCATCGTGCGCCGGGGGCTTTCCATGAGCCCGGTCAGCCAGGTTCTGGTCGAGGAATCGGTGCTCGGCTGGGAGGAGCTTGAACTCGAGGTGGTTCGCGACGCCAAGAGCCAGAAGATCACCGTGTGCTTCATCGAGAATGTCGACGCCATGGGGGTGCATACCGGCGACTCCTACTGCACCGCGCCGATGCTGACCATCGCGCCGGAGTTGCAGGCGCGCCTGCAGGACTACGCCTACCGCATCGTCGACGCCATCGAGGTGATCGGCGGCACCAACGTGCAGTTCGCCCACGACCCGAAGACGGGGAGGGTGGTGGTCATCGAGATCAATCCGCGCACCTCGCGCTCCTCGGCGCTGGCCTCGAAGGCCACCGGCTTCCCGATCGCCATGGTCTCGTCACTGCTGGCCGCAGGCCTGACCCTCGACGAGATCCCCTACTGGCGCGACGGCTCCCTGGAGAAGTACACGCCGTCAGGCGATTACGTGGTGGTCAAGTTCGCCCGCTGGGCCTTCGAGAAATTCAAGGGGGTGCAGGACAAGCTCGGCACGCAGATGCGCGCTGTCGGCGAGGTGATGAGCATCGGCAAGAACTACAAGGAGGCGCTGCAGAAAGCGATCCGCTCCCTGGAGAACGGCCGCTACGGCCTCGGCTTCGCCCGCGACTTCAACAGCCTGCCGCTCCCCGCCTTGCTGGAGCTGCTCCTCGAGCCGTCAAGCGAGCGCCAGTTCATCCTCTACGAGGCGTTGCGCAAGGGCGCCGATATCGACGCGCTCTACGCCCGCACCCACATCAAACCCTACTTCCTTAAACAGATGCAGGAGCTGGTGGAGCTCGAGGAGCAGATCCTCAGGCATCGCGGCAGCCTGCCGCCGGACGAGCTGCTGCTTAAGGCCAAGCGCGACGGTTTCGCCGATCGTTACCTGGCGCAGATCCTCGGCATCGACGAGGCGATGGTGCGGCAGAAGCGCATCGCCCTCGGCATGGTCGAAGCCTGGGAAGCTGTGCCGGTCAGCGGCGTGGAGAATGCCGCCTACTACTTCTCCACCTACAACGCGGCCGACAGCGTGCCGGTCTCCGGCCGCAAGAAGATCATGGTGCTCGGCGGCGGGCCGAACCGCATCGGCCAGGGGATCGAGTTCGACTACTGCTGCGTCCACACCGCCTTCGCCCTGCGCGACGCCGGTTTCGAGACGATCATGGTCAACTGCAATCCCGAGACCGTCTCCACCGACTACGACACCTCCGACAAGCTCTACTTCGAGCCGCTCACCGTCGAGGACGTCCTCTCCATCTACGCCAAGGAGCAGCCGCAAGGGGTGCTGGTTCAGTTCGGCGGGCAGACGCCGCTGAACATCGCCCGCCAGCTGGAGGAGGCGGGGGTGAAGATCATCGGCACCTCGCCGGCGACCATCGACCTGGCCGAAGACCGCGAGCAGTTCAACGCCATGATGAAGAAGCTCGGCATCCCCCAGCCGGAGTCGGGGATGGCCAGCACTCTGGCCGAAGCGCTGGCCATCGCCGGGCGCATCGGCTACCCGCTGATCGTGCGCCCCTCCTACGTCCTCGGCGGCCGGGCGATGGAGGTGGTCCACGACGAGGAGATGCTGCGCGAGTACCTGGCCAAGGCGGTCGGCGTGACCCCGGAACGGCCGATCCTGATCGACCGCTTCCTGCAGAATGCCATCGAGGCCGAGGCCGACGCCATCTGCGACGGCGTGGAGGCCTTCGTCCCGGCGGTGATGGAGCACATCGAGCTGGCCGGCGTCCATTCCGGCGATTCGGCCTGCGTCCTGCCGCCGGTGTCTATTCCGCGGCGGCACATCGACACCATCGAGGAGTACACCCGCCGCATCGCCGTGGAGATGGGGGTGGTCGGGCTGATGAACATCCAGTACGCCATCGCCGACGATAGCGTCTACATCCTCGAGGCCAATCCGCGCGCCAGCCGGACCGTACCGCTGGTCTCCAAGGTCTGTAACATCCCGATGCCGCGCATCGCCGTGCAGGTCATGCTCGGAGCCAAATTGTGCGACCTGGGGCTGACCCGCAAGCCGCTGCCGCACTTCGGGGTCAAGGAGGCGGTCTTCCCCTTCCCGATGTTCCCCGAGGTTGACCCCTTGCTCGGCCCGGAGATGCGCTCCACCGGGGAGGTGCTGGGGATGGCCAGCAACTACGGGCTGGCCTTTTACAAGGCGCAGGAAGCGGCCAACGCGAAGCTGCCGCTGGAAGGGGCGGTCCTCTTCACCATCGCCGACCACGACAAGCACACCGCCCTGGAAGCAGCGCGCCGCTTCAGTGAGCTTGGCTTTTCCCTGATGGCCACGGCCGGCACCTGCCAGTTCCTGGCCGGTCATGGCATCACCGCGGCCCAGGTCAAGAAGCTGCACGAGGGACGTCCCAACCTGGTGGATGCCATCAAGAACGGCACGGTGCAACTGCTGGTCAACACCCCGGCCGGACGGCAGGGGACGCACGACGATTCCTACCTGCGCAAGGCGGCCATCGGCCAGAAGATCCCGTACATCACCACCGCGGCGGCTGCAGTGGCGGCCGCTCGGGGGATCGGTGCCCGTCGTCCGGGTGGCGAGGCGGTTCGCAGCCTGCAGGAGTACCATCGCGATCTGGAATAACCGGGTGCGGGGCCAGCCCCGCAGGCCGTCATCACGAGAACTGGAGGAGTGACATGCCGGTATTTGCGCAGATTTGCCAGGTTGCCAGTCAGGCCCGGGAGCAGCAGACCATCCCGCCGCTGCTTGCGGAACGGTTGCATGCCATCGGTGTCAACCGTCTGCACTACAAGCACCTCGGGCTGGAACTGCACGATGTGGTGGCTGTGCTGACGGACACCGGGAGCAGCGGCTGCGACGTCGCTGCCCTCGAGCAGATGGTCAGGAACATCGAGGACAGGCACCGGCGCATCTAAAAAGTGCAACGGGCGGCGGAGTCGCTGCCGCCGCCCGCCTTGACTCTCCCCGAAGTTTCCCCTACCTTGGCGCGCAGTTCTCCCGAGGAGCCCTGCCATGCGCGTTACCGCCGTCATCCCCGCCCGCTACGCCTCCACCCGCTTTCCCGGCAAGCCCCTGGCCGATCTGTGCGGCAAACCGATGATCCAGTGGGTCTGCGAAGGAACGGCCCGCTGTGCCCTGATCGACCAGGTCATCGTGGCGACCGATGACGAGCGCATCGTCAAAGCTGTGCAGGCTTTTGGCGGGACGGCGGTCATGACCCGTGCCGACCATCCGACCGGGACCGACCGCCTGGCCGAAGTCGCCGCCGGGCTCGGCAGCGAGCTGGTTGTCAACGTCCAGGGAGACGAACCGCTCATCGACCCCCTGATGATCGAGGCGGCGGTCCACCCCTTGCTCGACGACCCGTCGATCCCGATGGGCACCCTGAAGACGCCGCTGACGTCGCTGGAGGAGTTCCACAACCCCAACGTGGTCAAGGTGGTCACCGACCAGCGCGGCTTTGCCCTCTACTTTTCGCGTGCGCCGATCCCGTATCCGCGCGATTTCGCCGACCAGCTTGCCAGCCGCTGGCGTGAACTGGCCACGGCCAAGCACGTTGGCCTCTACGTCTACCGCCGTGACTTTTTGCTGGCTTTTCCGCAGCTGGCGCCCACGCCGCTGGAGGAACAGGAAAAGCTCGAGCAACTGCGCGCCCTCGAGCACGGCCAGCGCATCTTTGTCGCCGAGACGGCCATGGGAGCGCAGGGGGTCGATACGCCGGAAGATCTGGAACGGGTGCGGCAGTTTCTTGAAAAGCGTGCGGGGTGAGGTGTAAAGACTATTGCCGGCGCGGCGTTTAACGACGAAGGGGACAGCTGCTGCTGTCCCCTTCGTCGTTGCTGCGGTTTGAAGTGTCAGGGTGCCAGGCTGGCCACCCTTGTCTTCAACTCCTCCAGCCTGAGCCCCGCGGCGATCGCCTGGCCGAAGCCGTCGCCGCTGCGGCGGTAGAGGTCGAACAGCGGGGTGCGGGAACCGTCGGCGTTCTTGGCCAGCTTGCCGGTGACGATGCCGACATCCGCCAACTGCGGCTGAGAGCAGCTGTTGGGGCAGCCGGAAATCGCAAAGGTGAGCGTGCGGGCCCGGGGGCTGAGCGCGGCAAGCAGATGGCGGGCGACGTCGCGGGTCGGGGCCAGCCCCATGCGGCATTCGTGGCTCCCCGGGCAGACGCGGCAAATGACGCCGGCTTCCGGAGGGGCGGCGAGGTCGGCCAGTTCAAGGGCAGCCCGGTCGCGAGCCGCCACGTCGGGGAGAAAGAGCGCCAGATCCTGGTCGGCAGTCAATACCAGCGTGCCGTCGCCGTGGGCGGCGGCCGCGGCTGCGACCCGGCGCAGCTGATTCGCTTCGATCTCGCCGGCGAACACCGGGATGTCCAGGCGGATGCCGGTGTCACCGGTCAGGGCTCCGCTGAGGGTGTGTGGAGCATGCAAGGGTGGGGCATAGTCCGCCTCGACCAGTTGGCGCAACCGCTCCTGGCCGATCTCACGGGCCACGTGCTTGAGGCGCTTGCCGGGGGGGGCGTGACGCGCGTAGACACGGACCACCGCCTCGGTCAGAGGGAGGAGTTCATGCTCCCGCGCCCCGCCGCGCAGCAGAAAAGCCGCCTGTGGCTCGCGGCCGAGACCGCCGGCGCACCAGATGTCGAAGCAGGCGCCGTCGTCGCGGTTTTCCGTGTGAACGATGCCGAGATCCTGGATGAGATGGCGGGCGCCGGCATAGCCGGACTCGATGCCGATCTTGAACTTTTTGGGCAGCCCCTCGAAGTGCGGGTTTCCGGCGAAGTGCCGGTGCAACTGGCGGGCGACGCGCTGGACGACAGCGAAGCCGGGGCCTGAGGCCGTGCTGCAGGAGATGCCGCGCACCGCTCCGCCGCAGGCGCCGCGGCTGGTCAGGCCGACCGCGGCCAGTCGGCGCAGGATTTCAGGGAGTTGTTCGACCCTGAGCCAGTGCAGCTCGATGCTCCCCCGGCAGGTCAGGTGCAGCCGGCCGTTGCTGAAAGTTTCGGCAATGGCGCACACGGCTTCGGCCTGGGGGGCGGAGAGGACGCCGGCGGGGATTTTGACCCGCAGCATCAATTGGTCGGCGTCATTCTGCCGGTAGACGCCGTCCAGGCGCAGCTTCTGGAAGTCGATGGGCATGTTAGATCCCTGCGCCAAGAAGGTTGTCGGGAGCCGGCAGGTCGCCGTAAAGTTCGGCGACGATCCGTTCGGCCGCTTCCTCGGCGGGAAAGTTGCCGGAGATGACGATCTCCGGATTGTCGGGCGGCTCCAGATCCGCAACGCCGGCAGCGCCGGAATAGGCATCGATGAAGATCTCGATGAACTCTTGCGGGGCGAAACGGTCGCGGGCCTGTTGCCGTTGGCTGGCAAGCGGAGCGTCCACGGCGACCAACACGATCAGGCCGGCATCAGCCAGGTGCCCGGCGATGGCGGCCGCCGCCGCAGGATTCTCCACCTTCCCGTCGCCGCCGCTGTCGATCAATGCGGTATGCCGCCCGAAACAGTATAGCTTTTTCTCCACCAGTCTGGCGATGGCCGATTTGTCGACGCCTTTGCCGCCGGTCAGCCACAGCACGCGAGAGCGCTGCCCTTTCTGGGCGGCGCGCGCCTGCCGGTCGACCACGACCCCGGTCCAATGCCCGATGCTGTGCTGCAGGGGGGCTTCGATCATCCCCGCGCCGACCGTGATGTTGCTCAGCCGGTCAATCAGGATGAAGCTGCCGGTGCTCCGGTTGTCGTGGTAGGCGTCAAACGCGATCGCCTTGCCCAGCGCCAGGGTGCACACCCCGACCTCGTTGAGTTCCAGCGTGCGTCCCGGTTCCTGCTGCAACGTGTTGACGTTGACCTTGTGCTTGAGCTGACTCACCTGCGCCGGCACCACCGCCGCCCCGCTCTTGAGCAGGTAACTGCGCCCGGGGAACAGCCCCTCCTCGTGCAGCCAAACCAGTCTGGCTTCAAACTGGTCGGCATGAGACGGCCGCTCCAATGGCTCGGCGAGCACGTCGCCGCGACTGATGTCGATTTCGTCGGCGAGCGTCAGCGTCACCGCCTGTCCGGCAATCGCCTCCTCGAGGTCTCCGTCCATGGTCACGATGCGGGTGACCGTGCTGGTCTTGCCGGAGGAAGCCACCACCACTTCATCCCCGGGACGGACCCGTCCCGACGCGATCGTCCCGGCAAAGCCGCGGAAATCCAGGTTCGGCCGGTTAACCCACTGCACTGGCAGCCGGAACGGTTTTTCGCGCGCTTCGTCGTCGATTTCCACCGTCTCCAGGTAGGCCATCAGCGTCGGCCCGCTGTGCCACGGAGTCCGCACGCTCTTCTCCAGAACGTTGTCGCCGTTGAGGGCCGAGATCGGAATGGCGGTGATGTCGGCAAAGCCCAAGTCTTTGGCAAACGCCTCGTACTCCTCGCGGATGGCATGAAAGCGCGCAGCCGAGAAATCGACCAGGTCCATCTTGTTGATCGCCAGGACCACGTGGCGGATCCCCACCAGTGAGACCAGGTAGCTATGGCGCCGGGTCTGGGTCAGCACTCCCTTGCGGGCGTCGATGAGGATGACCGCTACCTGAGCGGTCGAGGCGCCGGTCACCATGTTGCGGGTGTACTGCTCGTGCCCCGGGGTGTCGGCGACGATGAACTTGCGCTTGTCGGTGGAGAAGAAGCGGTAGGCCACATCGATGGTGATCCCCTGTTCGCGCTCGGCCTGCAAGCCGTCCAGAAGCAGGGCGTAGTCGATCGCCCCGCCCTGGGTGCCAACCTTCTTGCTGTCGGCCTCAAGCGCCGCCAGCTGGTCCTCGAAGATCATCTTCGAATCCCAAAGCAGGCGCCCGATCAGAGTGCTCTTGCCGTCGTCCACCGAGCCGCAGGTGATGAAGCGCAGCAGCGACTTCTCCTCCTGCGACTTGAGGTAGGCGAGGATGTCTTTTTCAATCAATTCCGATTGATGAGCCATCAGAAATACCCCTCCTGCTTTTTCTTCTCCATCGACCCCGCCTGGTCATGATCGATCAGACGCCCCTGGCGCTCCGAAGTCTTGGTCAGCAGCATCTCCTGGATGATTTCCGGCAGGGTGGCGGCGGTCGATTCGACCGCGCCGGTCAGCGGATAACACCCCAGGGTGCGGAAGCGCACCGACTTCATGGCAACCGTCTCGCCGGCTCTGAGCTCCATGCGCTCGTCGTCGACCATGATGAGCATGCCGTCGCGCGCCACCACCGGGCGCTCCTTGGCGTAGTACAGCGGCACGATCGGGATGTTTTCCAGGTGGATGTACTGCCAGATGTCCAGTTCGGTCCAGTTCGACAGCGGAAAGACGCGGATGCTCTCCCCCGGCTTGACCCGGGTGTTGTACAGGTTCCACAGCTCCGGCCGCTGGTTTTTCGGGTCCCAGCGGTGGCTGGCGGTACGGAAGGAGAAGATCCGTTCCTTGGCGCGCGACTTCTCCTCGTCGCGGCGCGCCCCGCCGAAGGCCGCGTCGAACTTGTACTTGTCGAGCGCCTGCTTCAAGCCTTCGGTCTTCATGATGTCGGTGTGCAGCGCCGAGCCGTGGGAAAAGGGCCCGATCCCCTGGCTCACCCCCTCCTCGTTGATGTGAATCAGCAGATCGAGACCGTAGTCGTGGGCCATGCGATCGCGAAAGGCGATCATCTCGCGGAACTTCCAGGTGGTGTCGACGTGCAGCAGGGGGAAGGGCGGCCGGGCCGGGTAGAAGGCCTTCAGCGCCAGGCGCAGCATCACGGCCGAATCCTTGCCGATGGAATACAACATTACCGGGTTCTCGAATTCGGCAGCCACCTCGCGGATGATATGAATACTTTCGGCTTCGAGCTGGCGGAGGTGAGTCAGATTATCGCTCATGATGGATACCCACTTTTTATCGACAAAAAGTCATGTGTGCTGTGTCGGCGATGCGATTTCGCCGCGCCGCCAACGCCGGCCCCGGGGCAGAGACGCATCGCCTAACGGCGGTGCAGGCCGCATTCCTTGTGTTCAGGATCCTCCCACCACCAGCGTCCGGCACGCGAATGCTCTCCGGGTTGCGTGGCCCGGGTGCAGGGGGCGCAGCCGATAGAGGAATAGCCTTCGCGGTGCAGGCGGTTGACCGGCACGCGATTCTTGATGGCGTAGTTCATGACTTGGCCATCGCTCCAGTATATCAGGGGATTGATCTTGAGCAGCCCGCCGTTGGTGCTGTCGATCTCCAGTGGAGCCAGCCCCTCGCGGGTGATGCTCTGTGCCTGGCGCAGGCCGGTCACCCAGCCGGAGAAGCCAGCAAGAGCCCGCCGCAGCGGCTCGACCTTGCGAATGTAGCAGCACTCCTTGCGGTTTTCGACGCTATCCCGGAAGGAAAACAACCCTTTCTCCCGCTCCAGTTGTTCTACGGCCGCCCGTTCCGGGAAAAGCCAGCGGATGGCAATGCCGTAGCGCTGGCGGACGGTCTCGGCAACCTCGTAGGTCTCTTCGTTAAGGCGGCCGGTGTCGATGGCAAAGACGGTCAGTTCCTTCAGGTGCTCTTTCAGCAGGTCGATCAGCACCACGTCGTCGATGCTGAACGAGCAGGCCAGGGTGACCGGCCCGGCGGCAGCAGCCAAGCCGGCGCGGAAGATCTCGCGCGGGTCGGTGTCGACGGTAAAGCCGGGAAGTGCGGTGTGCGTTGCGGCGTGGCTCACGGAATGATCCTCTGTCGCATGGGGCCGGGCTGTCTCCCGGCACAACGGTTATTGAATATACGGTAACTAAGTCGTATATATTGATATCATATACCATTTAAACAGTCAAGTATTGAGCATGTAATTATTTATCAGAACTAAGTAGTATGTTGGCTGGTTTGTGGTGGACAAAGCGACGGCGGTTAAATCTGATAGTCGAGCGGCTGCCCTTCGACAAACACGCGCATGCTCTTCGGCCGGATATAGACGCGATCACCGACCCGCAGAGCCAGTTCGCGCAGCCGATCGCGCGTCAGTTCCGCCTCGATGTGCAGGCGATTGTCGAGACGCTCCAGTTCCAGGCGCGGTAGCGCGCCGGCACCGTGGATGTGGCCGACCAGCGCCTCGATTTCCTCCGCGCTGGTACGTTCACGGCTGACTTCGATGTCGTGCGGACGCACGTAGCCGACCAATTCCTGGGTACCCGTATCTTGCATGGCGGGCAGAGGAAAACCGACGTTACCGACCCGCGCCTGACCGGCGTCGATGCGCCCATGAAAGAGATTGACATTGCCGAGGAAGCTATAGACAAACGGGTTCGCCGGATTGTCGTAGACTTCAGCCGGCGGCCCGATCTGCTCGATGCGCCCCTGGTTCATCACCACCACCTTGTCGGCGACTTCCAGCGCCTCTTCCTGGTCGTGGGTGACAAACACGCTGGTGACATGGATCTCGTCGTGCAGCCGACGCAGCCAGCGGCGCAGTTCAGCGCGAACCTTCGCGTCCAGAGCCCCGAATGGCTCATCGAGGAGCAGCACTTTGGGTTCCACCGCCAGGGCCCGGGCCAGGGCCACACGCTGGCGCTGGCCGCCGGAGAGCTGGGAGGGGAAACGGCTGCCCAACCCCTCCAACTGCACCAGTCGCAGCAGTTCCTGCACGCGGTCGCGGATCTCGTTCTTTCCAGGGCGGGTCTGGCGCGGACGAACCCGCAGGCCGAAGGCGATATTCTCGAAGACCGTCATGTGCCGGAACAGGGCATAGTGCTGGAAGACGAAACCAACCTGCCTATCACCGACGCTGCGGTCGACCACATCCTCGTCGTGGAAACGGATCGAACCGTGCCCCGTATCGGGCTGCTCCAGCCCGGCAATGATTCTCAGCAGGGTGGTCTTTCCCGAACCGCTTGGTCCGAGCAGGGCGACCAGCTCACCGTTGGGGACGAGCAGGCTGACATCGTTCAGGGCCGTGAACGTGCCGAAAGTTTTGGTGACATTGCGAATTTCGATGCTCATGTCCTACTCCTCTGCCGTCGTCGGCTCAAGGTCGGTTTCTGCCTGCCTACGCACCTGCCATTCGACCAGGCTTTTGGCGGCCAAGGTCAGCAGCGCCAGAATCGCGAGGAGCGAGGCCACGGCGAAGGCCGCAACGAAGTTGTACTCGTTGTAAAGAATCTCCACGTGCAGCGGGATGGTGTTGGTCTTGCCGCGAATGTGGCCGGAGACCACCGACACGGCGCCGAACTCGCCCATTGCCCGGGCGTTGCAGAGGATCACGCCGTAGAGCAGCGCCCACTTGACGTTGGGCAGCGTCACCCGCCAGAAGGTCTGCCAACCGCTGGCGCCCAGGGAGAGGGCGGCCTGCTCCTCCTCGGAACCCTGCTCCTGCATCAGCGGGATCAGCTCGCGGGCGACAAACGGGAAAGTGACGAAGATAGTGGCCAGCACAATCCCTGGCACGGCGAAGATGACCTTCAGGTCGTGCTCTGCCAAGAATGGCCCCAGCCATCCCTGCAAGCCGAAAATCAGCACGTAGATCAGTCCTGAGATCACCGGCGAGACGGCGAAGGGGAGGTCGATCAGGGTGATCAGCAGGTTCTTGCCGACAAAGTTGAACTTGGCGATGGCCCATGCCGCCGCCAGGCCGAACACCAGGTTGAGCGGCACGGCGATGGCGGCTGTTAACAGCGTCAGTTTGATCGCCGCCAGGGCGGCCGGATCGTTGAAGCTTGCCAGGTAGGCCTCCCACCCCTTGCGCAGCGCCTCGGTGAAGACCGCCGCCAGCGGAACGAAGAGGAACAGGGCCAGAAAACTTAAGGTTATGGCGATCAGCAGTCCCTTGGTCCAGGGGCTTGCCGTCGCGGCACCGGCGGATTCCGATGAGTGGGTGCGCAAGGCGATTGGTCCGGCCATGATCAGGCTCCCGCCCGGTAGCGGTGGCTGCTCCACCATTGCAACAGGTTGATGAAGAGGAGGATGGCGAAAGAAGCGACCAGCATCACCAGGGCGATGGCGGTGGCGCCCGGATAGTCGAACTGCTCCAGCTTGGTGATGATCAGCAGGGCGGTGATTTCGGTCTGCATCGGCATGTTGCCGGAGATGAAGACTACCGAGCCGTATTCGCCCAGGGCCCGGGCAAAGGCCAGTGCAAAACCGGTCAGCAGCGCCGGCAGAATGGTCGGCAGGATGATCCTGACAAAGGTCTGTATTCGATTGGCCCCTAGGCTGGCCGCCGCTTCTTCGACCGAGTTGTCGAGATCTTCCAGCGCCGGTTGCAGGGTGCGCACCACGAAGGGAAGGCCAATGAAGGTCAGGGCAATGGTCACCCCCAGGGGCGAGAAGGCCGCTTTGATGCCGAGTGGCTCCAAATATTGGCCGAGCCAGCCGTTGGGGGAGTAGATCGCCGTCAGGGCGATCCCCGACACCGCCGTGGGCAGGGCGAAGGGGAGATCGACCATGGCATCGACAATCTTTTTTCCCGGAAACGAATAGCGCACCAGCGTCCAGGCGACGGCGAAGCCGAACACCGCATTGATCAGCGCCCCGACCAGGGAAGCGCCGAAAGTTAGCTTGTACGAAGCCACCACGCGCGGATCGCTCACGATCGCCCAGAACGACTCCCAGCCCAGCGTGGCGGTACGGAAGAACAATGCCGACAGCGGCAGCAGCACGATCAGGCTCAAATAGAAGACCGTGTAGCCGAGGGTCAGGCTAAAGCCCGGAAGGACGCTGGGTTGTTTGAGGCGGAAACTCTTCATTGTTTGTTTCCTGTGGAGGCGGCCATTTAGGCCGCCCCATCTTTGGGTAGAATGTTGCAGGCCTGATTAAAAGTGTCTGGATGCAAGGCGCCGGTCGTGCGAGGAGTGAGGCGTACCCGCTGGGTACGTCGCAGCGACGAGGGTGGCCGGCAACGCCGCAGACGGGCGCTTTTCATCGGCCCGGTGTATAGATTTGGTCGAACACGCCGCCGTCGGCGAAGTGGGTCTTCTGGGCTTTCGTCCAGCCGCCGAACAGTTCGTCGATGGTAAACAAAATGATCTTCGGAAACTGCTTCTCGTACTTCTTCGCGACCTCATTCAGGCGCGGCCGATAGAAGTTCTTGCCGGCGATCTCCTGACCTTCCGGAGTGTAGAGATAGTTCAGGTAAGCTTCGGCCACTTTGCGGGTGCCGCGCTTGTCGGCCACCTTGTCGACCAGCGTCACCGGCGGCTCGGCCAGAATCGACACGGACGGCACTATGATCTCGAACTTGTCGGCGCCGAACTCCTTGACCGCCAGGAATGCCTCGTTCTCCCAGGAGATGAAGACATCGCCGAGGCTGCGCTGCACGAAGGTGGTGGTGGAGCCACGCGCCCCGGAATCGAGCACCGGCACGTTCTTGTACAGGGCGGTGACGAAATCCTTGGCGGTGGCTTCCGAACTGCCCTTCTGCTTCAGGGCATAGCCCCAGGCCGCCAGGTAGTTCCAGCGGGCCCCTCCCGAGGTTTTCGGGTTGGGGGTGATCACCGCTACCCCCGGTTTGGCCAGGTCGTTCCAGTCCTTGATCCCCTTGGGGTTCCCCTTGCGCACCAGGAAGACGATGGTCGAGGTGTAGGGGGCGCTGTTGTGCGGCAGGCGCTTTTGCCAGTCGGCCGGCAGCAGCTTGCCCTTCTCGGCGACGGCGTCTATGTCGCCGGCCAGGGCCAGGGTCACCACGTCGGCTTCCAGGCCGTCGATCACCGCCCGGGCCTGCTTGCCGGAGCCACCATGGGACTGCTGGACGGTGACGGTATCGCCGGTCTTGGCCTGCCAGTGTTTGGCAAAGGCCGTGTTGAACTCGACGTACAGCTCGCGGGTCGGGTCGTAGGAGACGTTGAGCAGGGAAACCTCGGCGGCAACTAGATTCCCCGTCGTGAGCAGCAGCGTTGCGGCAATCAGCAGTAAACTTCTTTTCAACATGACCGTTTCTCCTCTCTGTTTAGGCTGTCAATTATATAGACTGTTGGATTAATTTTTTTTGCCGGCTTCAAATCTGAAAGTCGACTACCCCTTGCAGTTTCCTTCTCTCGTCTTCGGAACGATTCAACATGTCTTGGAGTGACGTGTGATCGAGGATCCCTGCCATGGCATCACGCACGTCTTTCATTACTAGACGAATGCCGCAGGTCGCCTCGTCACACTCGGTACATCGCTGGTAAGCCGTCTCGCTGACGCAGGCCACCGGCGCCAAAGAACCTTCCAGCGCGCGAATGGCCCGTCCCACGCTGATCTCGGCGGGGGGCTTGGCCAATTCATAGCCTCCGCCCTTCCCTTTGCGACTTTGCAGCACGCCGGCGTTCTTGAGTTGAAGGAGGATATATTCCAGGAATTTCTTCGGAATCTTTCCCCGATGCGCCAGGTCAGAAATCAGTAGCGGTCCCTGCCCATATTCCTGCGCGAGGAGTAATGCGGCCTGTAGCCCATATTTCGTTTTCTTGGAAATCATATTGTCTATCGACTAAATAGATTTTATAGTGATACCTATACTTGACCGCTTTACTCAAGTCAAGAGTTATTTGCGGGGCGTAAAAATGGCGAAGCGTAAAAATGGTTTTCAAGCTGGCCTCACCGGTGTACTATCTCCTGATTTAAATGGTGTTGCCAGTCTCGCGAGGAGTCATCATGAAAACCAAATTTATTTTTATCACCGGCGGCGTGGTGTCGTCCCTCGGCAAGGGGCTGGCGGCGGCCTCCATCGGCGCCCTCATGGAAGCGCGGGGGCTGCGCGTCGCCATGCAGAAAATGGACCCCTACATCAACGTCGACCCGGGAACCATGAGCCCGTTCCAGCACGGCGAGGTGTTCGTCACCGACGACGGCGCCGAGACCGATCTCGATCTCGGTCATTACGAGCGCTACACCACCGCCAACCTGTCGCGCCGCTCCAACTTCACCACCGGCCAAGTCTATGACACGGTCATTCAGAAGGAGCGCCGCGGCGACTATCTCGGCGGTACGGTGCAGGTCATCCCGCACATCACCAACGAGATCAAGGCCAAGATCCTCGCCAACGCCGAGGATGCCGACATTGCCATCGTCGAGGTTGGCGGTACCGTCGGCGACATCGAATCGCTGCCGTTTTTGGAGGCGATCCGTCAGTTCCGCACCGATCGCGGCTACGAGAATGTCCTTTACATCCACCTGACCCTGGTCCCCTACATCCGCACTGCCGGTGAGCTGAAGACCAAGCCGACCCAGCACTCGGTCAAGGAGTTGCGCGAGATCGGCATCCAGCCCGACATCCTGCTGTGCCGCTGCGATCGCGAGATCCCCCGCGACATGAAGGGGAAGATCGCCCTGTTCTGCAACGTTCGCGAGGAGTCGGTGATCACCGCGCGCGACGTCGAGACGATCTACGAGGTGCCGTTCGCCTTTCACGAGCAGGGGCTCGACGAGCGCATCGTCGAATTCCTTAATATCTGGACGAAGGCTCCGGATCTTTCGGCCTGGGAGCGGATCGTCAAAAGGGTCAAGGAACCGGCCGCCGAGGTCACTATCGCCATCGTTGGCAAGTATGTCGACCTGACCGAAAGTTACAAATCCCTCTCCGAGGCGCTGATTCACGGCGGCATCGGCAACAACTGCCGGGTCAACCTCAAGTATGTCGATTCCGAGTCGCTGGAGCGGCACGGGATCGGCGACACTTTCGCCGACATCGACGGCATCCTCGTCCCCGGCGGCTTCGGTGAGCGTGGCAGCGAGGGGAAGATCGCCGCGATCCGCTATGCCCGAGAAAACAAGGTGCCGTTTTTCGGCATCTGTCTCGGCATGCAGATGGCGGTGGTCGAGTTCGCCCGCAATGTCTGCGGCATCGATGACGCCCACTCCAGTGAGTTCAAGGAGGAGGCGAAAAATCCGGTGATCCACATCATGGAGAAGCAAAAGACGGTGAAAGGCAAAGGCGGCACGATGCGCCTCGGCGCCTACCTCTGCTCCCTGGCCCCCCAGACTCTGGCCCGCCGCATCTACGGCGATGACGAGATCAGCGAGCGCCACCGTCACCGCTTCGAGTTCAACAACGCCTATCGGCAGAAACTGCAAGGGTGCGGTCTGGTGGTTTCGGGCACCTTTGTGAAGGAGGACCTGGTGGAGATCGTCGAGCTGACCGACCACCCCTGGTTCCTCGGCTGCCAGTTCCACCCAGAATTCAAGTCCCGGCCGATGGATCCCCATCCGCTGTTCGAGTCGTTCATCGGCGCCTGCCGGCAGGCGC